>Ga0247831_1005613_pt1 | contig 15504 bp, 15 predicted proteins | sample LaCruzMarch2015__9_FD_192406 | JGI IMG/M metagenome (GOLD analysis project Ga0247831, IMG submission 192406) | Freshwater microbial communities from meromictic Lake La Cruz, Castile-La Mancha, Spain - LaCruzMarch2015_1m | ecosystem: Environmental > Aquatic > Freshwater > Lake | place: Spain... | reverse complement strand
AGGGAAGTGGTGTAGTTGCGCCACCACTGTCAAAAAAAAGCCCGCCAAGCGAGGAGAAAGAAGATGACCGATGGAGAAAGGCCAAAATATCGACGATGATATGTTCCATTCGAAGCGCATGACGAGCTCTATCGAATGCGCAGCTGAATGGCATACCTATCTGTACAAGGCCTCTATTATCATCATGTAGATGATGAAAAAAAATTAACAAATATTCGGGGCGAAAAAAAAAAGGGTCGTCGCGGGTGAAAAAGTGACGCGAAATTTCGTAGAAAGAAAGGCAACGTGAAGGCAACGCTGGCTTACTTGTAGGAGGCGACAACACAGTAACGCACCACTTGATAGATCAGCGGCGTTGACTTAAAAATAATGAAATACTATGACATGAAAAATGAGATACTGCCACAATCATCTCTCTACCGAGTCCGGATGATTGATAAAGACATCGAGAGGACGGCAGTCCTCAATTCAGTATGTCGACATTTGAAAGCTGTAACAATATTTGGAGTGATAATCCTCATCCTAGTCATTATTACCTCGTTGCAAAATGAGGATTCACAGCTTAAAGTTTTGCTGTCCAACATGTCCGAAACGATACCAAAACAATCATACATCAACGGTTCGGGTGGAGATGTCACGACATCGAATATGAATGGTCGAACGGAAGATATAATATCTGATCTCTTGAATTTCACCGATGATGGTTTTCCAATTGGCTTAGACGATGACATGATCGACTCGGCGGATTGGGATGAAGGATATGTCAACGATGCCATAGACGTATCAGAAGACACAACAATATCATCGCTAATGCAAAACTTTCCCCACTGTTTCCCCCCAACGATGACGAATTACACTAATTCGGTTACACAGGAAGGTGTATCCGTCGCACAGTTTCTCAAGGTGTTGGATGTTGCGACATTTACTCTCCGAGACGACAACTCCCGTCGACATGATTCCTATAATCACATGTGCTTCATTATGAAGCCTAGATATAATTGTGCCTTGCCTCCTGGATTAACCAATAATAAGCATAGTGCTCAGGATTATATGTTTATTTACAAACACAAGGATGTTGACGAGGATGAGAATGTGAAACAACATTGTGACCTAGAGGAAGTCATTGACTGGCTTGGTGGTCCGACGGGAATCGGTCGTATACTCGCTCAACAATTTAGTATCGACAATGAATCGGCAACGCATCATCGTTATCGAGTGTTACTACAAGGTGACTCGCGATTAAGACAAGTTATCGAATCATTGATATGCCGATACCAAGACGAAGTCACCAATCTTACCTTGACATTCAATGCTCCAAATCTTAGTATAAATGCCATCAAGAAACTAAAAAAGAAACATCACGTCTCCTCCGCCAAACATATTTTACATCCAAATGAAATGGGTCGACCGAGAAATATTGGTTTTACAAATGATACCGATGGTCAACTTTTGGGCTACAACAAATTAGTAAGAAAAGGATGTCACAATCAAAATAGTAACGAAATGACCGATTTTTATTATCCTGGTGTTACAGTACCAACTTCTATTCCTGGGTGTAGTGATGACTTGCTTATGGTAGAGTTTGGTGTAATACGCTTCTACTACATTTTTCGACCACAATTTTACAGTGATGAGGCAGTATTTATTGCATACGAAAAACTAGGGTTGACGACTCGTATAGATCCTACAACTGGTAACGTGGAACTTGATGACAATATTGACGTATTACTTTGGAATGTGGACAATCCAACTGTAAGACTATTATCGGAGCATAGACAAAAATCATTGACATCGTACGATTGGGATGGTGTACATGAACATTTGAGAAAAGTTCAAATGGAATCCATCGGGACAGTTTATGGAGCAATTAATCCATATGTTGAAAAAGGACCACATCAACCAGATAAACTGCATGCTTGTTTGCCAGGATTCCCGGATGATATGGTTAACATAATGTTATTTTCTTTACTGGGTGGTCTAAACAGTCCAACGAATGCTACTCATGAGACATGACCTTGACCGAATATTAATCATGACCAAAACTTTCTCATAATTGTTTTACTGAAATGTTTAAGATTATCATCATCGTCTAAAAGATCATTCCCTTCAACCGTGTCACTTGTATTTGACGTAACTGCAAATTTGTTTGCAAGAAAAAGGCATTTTTCTCGACATATCTTGCTCACTGGAACACATCTGGTATTGCAGTTTGTAACTCGTGCAATGATGCAATGTGCACATCGGCCTCATTGCACTGGATCAAGGCACCAGAATCTCGATCATGTAGACCCACGAGGACTGTACGCCATCCCATCTCCTTCGCGGCTATAACATTCTTAATATTATCATCACAAAAGACACATAAACTTGGATCAGATACGTTAGCGGTAACCATGGCAGCGTGGAAGCTTGATCGTGAATGCTTAGTCTCAAAATTGCATGTCCGTGTATCTATGACTCCCCGAAATGGTAGATCAGAAATGCCAATGGCATTCATACATCGTTGTGCATGCTCCGAGGCGGATGCTGTAAATATATACATGGGACATGTGACCTTAGCCAACACATTGCGTAAATCATCGTCTCTATGAATGTCAGAGTAATCAATGTCATGCACCTCCTTGAGGAATGCCTCGGCACCAACTTCGTCGATAAGACACTCCGCCAGCAGTCCCTTAAGACATGTACCATGGACTTTGTACAGCTCATATGCTTGCTCAGTGCTGATCCCCAACTTGTTTTTGGTGTATGCACCGATTGAGGTGGTGATCTTATCGGCAGTCTTCCAATTGTTCTGATAGAGACAATCATCGCAGTCCAAAAAGAGTACTGGTTGACTTTCTTCTGATGTTGCAGCTAACGACCTACTTCTTGCCAATAGTACCTGCTGCATCGTCGCACGTGCGATTAATGGAGTTGCTGCATCCGGGTATGGCGATACGCAACTCATGTTTATCTCACACAACACGTAGGTATCAGTTCCATCTGCGTCCTTTGGCCCAAACATGAAATCTGCATCCCATATCACCGGGAGCATATCAGGTGTCAACCCCAACAAATCCATTAACTGCGGTATCCACTCATCCTCAAGTTTATGTTTAAGTGGTTGAAAGTCACAGGGTTCGTTACCCTCAGGATAGGGAGGATAGTACTGTCGTGGATGACAGTCCGGGAGGGGTGTATCTGGGTGTAAAGCATTAATGACCTGATGACCAAATCCACCCACTTTATCATGGACCATGTATGCACGTATCATCCCTTCGGACAATCGTGGTTGAAATGCTTGATCGATCATTTTACCATCCTCGCCATCAAAGCAACCGTGCTTTACATGTAAGTAATTGATGAATTCATCGAGTTGAATAATCTGTTCCACGGCGCCACGTTCAGCATGTCGGACATGAACCAGCATTGTTGCTAGACTTGTAGACGATTCAGCTTGTTGCACTTCCGTCTTCTTTTGATAAACGAGCCAAACGCCCGAACCACTTTGACCTCGATTGCGTTTCAGCACGCGGGCCTGTCCCTTAGCCAAACTCTTTCCTAGTTGGTCAGTCATTTGTTCCATTGTATTAAAAACGACTGTGTCCTCTAGTCCCCATTCCATTTGACGTGTCTTGAATAAAATCTCCTTTGTCCCCATCGTACGTATACTATCAGGATGAGCACTTACATATACACCCGCGTCACTGACTTTGCGAAGCATATTGTCGAGTACAGTACGATCATGTCCATCCTCAATGGGATTTACCCATACCAATGCAACATCAACGGCCAGTAACTGTTTGTATACATCATCAACGAAGGAAGGGTGGTAGATGCATGGTTCGGCATGTACGCCTAATTTGGAAAATTCATCGAATAGTGGTACAAAGCGGCCATTGCTGCTTTTTAATGTTATTGATTGATGACGAGATTCGGCATCGCCCGGATATACAATGGCGATCTTGATGCTCCGCTCTCCATGGACCTCGTCCACTTCTTCTTCCGACTTGGCAGCTAATAATGTCATTGTCCACAGGAGGAATACTAGAGTTAGTACTCTCACAGTCACGAGTCAGAACATCGGGCGGGAGAACTTCTTGGTCACACCGTGCTCTTTGTTGCTAAACAATGAAAGAACACTTGCCGTAATACGCGTTAGATATTGGAGAAGGAATATTGAATTCCTTCCAATGAGGGGTTTGAGGTGAAGAAATGATGAGTACCGCATAAACTGGCGAGTCCTAAAGAATTAAATTCAGTCGAATTTCATCACATTCAATGCACGGTGCCTGTGGTTCAGCTCATAAAAATACAACAGCACCAACAACAAACAATCAACATGTCGAAAAGGCCAACTCGATCCTCAAAAGGCGGAGATAGCATCACGAAGAATGACCATCTTTCAGCTTTGATGAAACAGCAAGCAGCTATGATGAAGCAGCAAGCAGCTCTGGCGAAGCAGCAAGCTGCTCTGGCGAAGAAGCAAGCAGCTCTGGCGAAAGAGATGGAAGAAATCAACGAAAGTATTAAGGGCTTGGTGATGGAAGAGACGACGTCGATGAGAGGTGAGTCACAAATCGTCCTGGATTCACCACTCATTCGTGTCAAGCACGAGGAGGAGGCAGTTGTCGACCTTACCTCACCGTCACCAAAGGTCAAGGTGGAGGACAATGCGACGCCTGATGACACGAAGGTTAAGCTTGAAGATGTCGAGGTTGAAAACGTCTGCACTCACACTACAGTGGCAAGTAATATCTTCACCACTCATAACGTAGCAAGGTCAAACGAAGTGGAAGAAGAGGAGGATGAAGTCCATGAAGAATTATTACGTAGGACTGCTGATCCTCTTCCATTAAAAGGAGGCGAACCATGGCAGGGTTTCTCGCCGAAAAAGACTAGGAGTATGATGCGTAACAAGAAGTCGCAGAAGATGTCACCAATTCAGTCGATGAGACAGGCTCTTAAGACGATACCTAGTAACAGACTACTTAGTCCGTTAAGGCGCGAGAGCACAGACTCGCGTCATACGCCTCCGAAAGCCAACAGCACCCTTCGTGATGCAGACCCAATCTGGCTTGCAGCTGAGAATACCACGATCGGAGATCTTATGCATCCTGTGGTTAAAGCCAAACTTTCCAATATACCTATTGATGGACAGCCAAGTGAGTCGGACAACTGTATTTATCATCTCAAGCTCTACCGCCGACATGATAATGGAAGGAGACAGCTTGTGATGTATGCTCCCGCGAGCGGCCAAGTGAAGCTTAACGTAATGATTGCATCTATGTATAATTTGGAATTCACGATCGTCAGAAGAAAGTTGAAAGACGTCGGTGTGATTTCCTTCATTTCAATGGTCAGAACTGGAGTCCTTGAACAATTTAAGTTGAGAGTGAATCGGAATGATGTGTACAAACTCTATTTGAAGTTGGTTGAGCTTGGAGCACATGAAAAAATTACGGCATAAAACGCCTCGTGTTGAGAGTAGATTATTTGTTAGATTGATTTTGAGTGTAGTGACTGAATAGAGCTATGTATTATATTAAGGACGATTCTTCATTAGATTAGTACCCTTTTGCTTGACAGTGTGAATACTCCAACAATAAAGCAACAAGCTATGTCAAAGTTAAAAATCCTATTTGGTAGCACCTGAGCTATTTTACCAGATTTTAACCATGATGAATGGTTGCCACCCAAACCTCCCTCCCCCCAATATCTACACCCTCTTCTCATTAACTTCTTCCACGGCGGTCGACTTATCCTTCTCGTCCTCGGCGGCCAAAGATTCGACCATAAAACTATCATTAGTATAAATGCACATTTCAGATGCAATCTTCATCGCCTTCTTGGCCACATCCTCGGCACTTAGTTCAGGTATATCCATTAATGCACGTGCTGCCGCCATGGCAAAGTTACTCCCACTTCCCACGCCCAATACACCATCATGACTTTCTAATACGTCACCATTACCAGTAATTTCAAAGGATGCCTTTTTGTCGCACACTAATAGTGATGCCTCTAACCGACGTAGGTACTTGTCGGTTCGCCATCCTTTCGCAAGCTCCACACAGCTTCGTGCCAATTGTCCCGGATGTTCATCTAGCTTCCCCTCGAGGCGTTCGAGTAATGTGAATGCATCCGCCGTGGCACCGGCAAATCCAACGATAGTATCCGACGCTCCATCGTCGGCATCCACATCGATGACTTTTCCCTCGAGGGGATCCCCGCCGGCATTGGCCTTCACTGCCTTGGATTTTATCCGACGTATCTTCTTGGCATTGGGCTTAACTATCACCGACCCCATGGAGACCATCCCGTCGCCCATCATGCATACGCGTCCATTCTTACGCACGCATACGATGGTCGTGCCGTGCCATGATGTATTGGGCGAACGAAGTGGCGCACTAACCGAGATGCACCGTCGTGATGGTGATGATGATGATGGTGTTAACGATGATGGTGTGGGTGATAGCCATGACGATGATGAGACAATGCCCACGGCGGTGGGAAGAGAATGACCACCCCGGATGGCGGTTCGCAGAGTGAGGCTCGCAAGCGTGTTCATTGTCATAGTGTAGGTAGATTACAGATCTGCGCTGGACCCGGATGGAGGGAGAGGAGGCCGGGCCCGCCTTGTCACGTAGGCAAGACGCGGCACGCGGCAGCGTTTCGAGCTTGGTGATGTGTTAGTTTGTTCAGCGTTGTCTTTCCAGGTTAATGGCGAATCACTACGACGTCCTAGGTGTGTCCAGGTCAGCTACCGCCGACGAGATCAAGTCGGCATATCGAAAACGTATGTTCATTTGCATTGTTTACTCTTGATTTTTCAATTAATTCGTGATGGACTCTTATCTACATCATCCATTTTGTTTCCATTATTTATCCTCGGCCAAAGTGTGCATGCAAACACACCCAGATGTCGCCAACAATAATAATACAACAAAGCATGCGTCCGACGACAATGCCACCAAATTCAAACGTATATCCGAAGCTTACTCGATACTAGGGAATGTAAAGGAACGAAAGTTGTATGACTTTGAACAATTCAGCGAGGGGGGGATACGAGAACGTATCCTGCGCAATAGAAAGAATGCAGCAGCAGCAGCTGAGACAAGGGGTGGTGCTGGGATGGGACCTGGACTTATGCTACCCCGAAATTTACTCATTGGTAGTATACTCGGGATAGCAGGTGTGACCATATATAGAACAATAATGCCAACATCCAAAGAAGAACGAGAGTTTGATGACGGTGTGGCAAAGAAAACGGGTCATAAACGACTTGTGCAGGCGTGGAAAAATCCAACAACTGGTCGATGGGAAACGCCAAGACCATGGGATCCAATATATCAACAATTACAACCTACATTGCAGTTGGTCCCTAGGGAGGAAGTGGATGGCAATGTCGGCAGTAATAATAAGAACAACATCAATAACAAGAGGTGATGTATAGTTGACTTTTTGCGACGAGTTACTCGAAGAAAGGCACTTCAATCTCTTTTCGGTGTTGCGAATCATCTGTGATGAATGTTTCTCACAAAGTGGGGTTGCAATCCGAACATGAATCTGCCTGGTATGTTGATACATTATGCTACGTTATGTGTATGACACCGAAAATGATGATAGGCACGTAGAGAGAGAGTCATCGTCTTGGTGTCGTGTGCAAAGTAGGCAAGTCAAATACTGCTGCTGAAACTGAATTGGGTCCAATGACGAGGCGTTGAATTTGAATGAGGAAAATGATTTGATAACCGAGTCTTTTATTTAGTTTCTACAAGGAGTGTCATGTTGCTGCATTTGTTCTGGTCGCCAAAGCAAACGAAACGAGTGAATACAAAGCAACACTTGTTTAGTTCGTGATGCCGATTCGTGGCTCTCCTCACTGTTATTGAGTTACGTTCATGCTAACGTTAACACTAGATTTGCATAATGATTCCGCATATTACTAAATCTCCCTGCTGCAAAAGTGAACGGCCTACCGCCAGAAGATGGCGAGGGTGGCAAAAAGTAAAATTTCTATTCCAACTCCGGGAATTATCCAAAACCAACCTGCCCAAGGAGTACCTCTCACTGCACCAACGATTCCACCAACTACCATGCAGCCTGACGCCACAACGCCCACATATGTAGCTGTAATTGCAATTGACGTTCCCGAGTCAGACATCATCAAATTGGGCATCAAGGTAATCAACCCGAGGATAAAACCGACGCTCACCACTGCAATTCGATTAACTGCATTAACTATTCTTTTTACCAACACAATTCGATTAGGTATTCTCGCGGTCTCAGCTGCATCCACATCTATTACACCCTCAGCGATTGATAACGATGTGGTGGGCGTCGCCCGGGGCTCCAGGGTCGAATACATCGATTTCAATCACGCAAGCGAACTCGTTGAGGTCCCGCCAAATTGCCCCTTCAAACTCCTCCTCATGACGCCTCATCTTCCGACGGTGATGGCATTGCTGGCGCTATGTCCCAGCCAACATAATGTCGCCAACGCATACGCTGCTATCGGCCATCGGCGAGCAGCCTTCGTCGGTGCACCGTCCTCGTCGTTTCATTGTTGTACGAGAACTCGACCATTTAATAAAGTACTATTTGCATCTCACGCGTCATCGATGAGATGTTTTGCCCGACGGAGAAATAGCGATGAGTACGACGACGACAGCACAGACGAGGACTATGACGACCGTTATGACGAAGATGAAGATTACGATGACGATTATCAGCGCAGACGACAACAAAGACGACGACGACGACGTGACGATTTGGGCACACCCTCTCTCACTGGCTCCTCGCCCGATGATACCTCGCTACTAATCCCCAGTGCCTTCGGACGAGGTGACTCATCAACATTTAGCCTACGTTTACCTCCGTCTGTATCAGCCTCCTTACTCGCGGGCGTATTCGTACTCGGGATAGGGACGGGCGTGACGGTGGATAGTCAAATCAATACCAATCCACGAGACTTGGCCTCACGTGATGCCGTGGATAAGAATGCACCCAATCCAACACTTTGTACTACCTACGGTGCGTCGGCGATGGCATTCGATCAACGTGTATTTGTTAGTTTTAATCCATTCAACGTATACGTTGCACAAGCCGATGTGAAGCCAGCATGCGTACTACGGCCATCGAACGTGGTACCTATATTAAAAGAACGAAAACTATTAAATGATGATGAAATACGATCCTGTAAAATGAATATGAATACATGGGCATTCGTCGGTGACTTAAATGATCAACCACAATTAAGCTGTGTATATAAAAGTGAGGATGCGCAGAATGAATTTTTAGATGATCCAAAACGTGGGATTGGTGAAGATTACATGGACGATGATTTACGTAAAATGAGAGAAAGTAATAGTGGCGGCAGTGGCGGTAGTAGCGGTGGGGGGTTCAAGAAGATGGTAAAGGATACATTAACGGAGGGACAGAAACGTACAATATTAGAAATGGGTACAAAGACTATGGATGGTTCGTGATATCTACACAACAACAACAAAACATCTCTCTCACTTCTAGTGGGGGGGGTACAGGTTTTTTAGTCTACAGTATATTATAGTTTATTATGTCCGGATAAAAAACATTATTTATGAAATTGTTTTATGTGTCAAGTGAACTTATCACGTATTTGTTTTGTCTACAAGTTACACACACCACACTTGTTGACTGCAATGTCCCCCCCCCCTTTTTTTATGCAATAGATAACTTACTATTATTTATCATGATGTACTCTGTCCCAAATTTGTTCAAAGAATAGCTTCCTTCCACCGAAAATTGTGACTCTTCTTGAACTGTCTTCTTCCTGGTTTTCAAGTTGTGAAATGATAGTCTGGGCAACAGAAGGAACAAATACATTATTGATTTGTACATAACGGAGTTTTGTGCACTTTGTGATAATTGAATCTTACCTTGATATTACTCGGAATAAAATAACATCTACTTGTAATATGCTTCACCACAGTCTTTGATGTTGTTGTTTGTGCAAGACTTCTAATTGAATCGGGAAAGTATCGACCACCGTACCCTGGTCCAACGTTTGTATCATAACAATGGCGACAACATAATCCCACAAAACCAATAGGTCGTTCACGATATGAACCAACTTGATCTTTCACCTCCAATCTACATGATATTAGTTGAGCATATGCAAGGAACATACAATCTGGTACAAATTCGGTAATAGTGGTTTATATTGCTGTAGTATTTTAGGCTGCTGTGGCACCCTATTTTTCATTGTGTTGCTATTGTTGCTATCATTGATTGTCATACTACTTTTGTCCTTATTGTAGTACAACTTATCATTAGTGCCGTCATTGTAGTCGTATTTATTATTGTAGCCGCTGAGGGATGACTTATTATCATTCATGTTGCTATAGTTACTGCTCGTCATGCTACCTTTGTCCACGACGTTGGAATACAACATATTAGTGTCAATGCAGTCGTAATTATTATTGCAGCTGGGGGAGGATGACTTCTGCTTCTCAAATGCTACATGATGATCCCCAACGTTACCAACACCCAGTATTTCCTTACGTAATACAACTTCTAACCGTTGCGTAAATTGTTGTATTGACATACCATTATTTATTACTGCCAATTTACATCGTTGTAATAATGTATTTTCCAGCATACTTCTTTTACTCGCAATGATACTATCGTAATAATCCGATCCACTACCACTACCCCAGGCATTATTCATGGCAGAAATAAATGTTGTAAAGCTGCCTTGGCAAAATTCTCAAAAAGATACTTTGTCTCCGCTTTTGGTGGTTGCTGCTGCTGCTTTGATATCAAATGAACGCCATCTCCTCTACTGGTTACGACTGCAGAAGATGCCTCGTCCACAAGAGTAGCATTCTGCTCCTGGCCTGCGTCATTCTCAGACAATGACATGGCGGTTGGAGATATACGATGACAAACCTTCTTCTTCTTCTTCTCCGCTACTTCTTCTCCCACTGCTGCTACTGAGTAGGACGTGGACGGCATTGGTTCATTCAACGTGTCATTATCTAACGTCGACTTTGGGTACAACTGGACGGGAAGGCCCATGTTTTCATTGACGTCGTCGTCGTCGTCGTTATTATTGGTGTAAAGGAAACAGCCGCGGTAGTCATTTTTTTCCGTTGTTACAGCGGCGACAACGACCGCCGCTGCGTGGTTCCTCTTTCTAGACGTCGTCATCTTGCTCATGCGCCAAACGGCGGCTTCACGCTTCACGCAAACATTAAGTGTCATTGTTCTCACCTTAAGTACGTACATTTTTACGTATATCATTGACGACGTGGAAGTAGTACGAGCTTTTACACTCAGGTTCGTCTCGTAAAGTCTCATTTGGTGATAATATCTCGTATTATAGTCGTGGGGTAGTCTCCGAATTCGATCGAAATCGAAAGCACGCCGGCCAGACGTCCGCTTCGTGCGTCCTCGGAGCCTCATCATAAATCTCATTTTTTGTCATCGCAAAGAAATCGATAAGCACAACAACAAAAGCAATAAATCACCAACCAACCATGTCCACCGTTACCGGAGAATCCGTCGGAATCGACTTAGGCACGACCTACTCATGTGTCGGCGTATGGCAGAACGACCGCGTCGAGATCATTGCCAACGATCAGGGTAATCGTACCACCCCATCCTACGTGGCGTTTACCGAAACCGAGCGTCTAATCGGGGATGCCGCCAAGAGTCAGGCGGCGATGAATGCCAGCAATACGGTATTTGATGCCAAACGTCTTATCGGGCGTAAGTTCAGCGATGCCGGTGTTCAGAGCGATATGAAGCATTGGCCATTCACGGTCATCCCCGGCACGGGTGGCACGCCCATTATCGAGGTCGAGTATAAGGGGGAGAAGAAACAATTCAAGGCCGAAGAAATCTCATCCATGGTGCTCACGAAGATGAGAGAGATCGCCGAGGCATACTTGGGTAAGGAAGTTAAGAATGCCGTCGTGACTGTACCCGCCTACTTCAATGACTCGCAACGTCAAGCCACGAAGGACGCGGGGGCAATCGCCGGTTTAAATATCCTGCGTATTATTAACGAACCCACTGCCGCGGCTATTGCGTATGGTCTTGACAAGAAGGGGGAGGAGAAGAATGTACTCATCTTTGATTTGGGTGGGGGGACCTTTGACGTCTCCCTCCTTACCATTGAAGAAGGAATTTTCGAGGTCAAGGCTACTGCCGGGGATACTCATTTGGGTGGTGAGGACTTTGATAACCGTATGGTGGACTATTTCCTTCAAGACTTCAAGCGTCGGCATAAGAAGGATATGAGCGAAAATCAACGTAGTCTCCGTCGTTTACGTACGGCATGCGAACGTGCCAAGCGTACCCTCTCGAGCTCCACACAAGCACATATTGAAATTGATTCCCTCTTTGATGGCATTGACTACAACTCGACCATTACACGTGCCCGATTTGAGGACTTGTGTATGGATTACTTCAAGAAATGTATGGACCCCTGCGAGAAGGTATTGCGGGATGCCAAGATTGCCAAGAATCAAGTGGATGAGGTTGTACTCGTGGGTGGGTCGACACGCATCCCCAAGGTCCAGAGTATGTTAACCGAGTTCTTTAATGGGAAGGAACCAAACAAGAGCATCAACCCTGATGAGGCCGTTGCATTCGGCGCGACTGTCCAGGCAGCGATCCTTAGTGGAGCCGATAAGTCCGAGAAGCTTAGTGAACTCCTCCTCTTGGATGTGACTCCCCTGTCTCTCGGACTTGAGACTGCCGGAGGTGTCATGACGACTCTAATCAAGCGTAATACGACCGTCCCGGCAAAGAAGACTCAGACCTTCTCGACCTATGCCGATAATCAACCCGGTGTGCTCATCCAAGTCTTTGAGGGTGAACGGTCCATGACACGTGACAACAACCTTCTTGGGAAGTTTAACCTCGATGGCATCCCCCCCATGCCCCGTGGTCAGCCTCAAATCGATGTCTGTTTCGATATTGATGCCAACGGTATCCTCAACGTATCGGCACTTGAGAAGTCAACCGGGAAGGAGAATAAGATTACCATTACGAATGACAAGGGCCGACTCTCTCAGGATGATATCGAGCGCATGGTCCAGGAGGCTGAGAAATATAAGGCCGAGGATGATGCCAATAAGAACCGTATCGAGGCAAAGAATGGACTTGAGAACTATTGTTACAGTTTGAAGTCAAGTATTGAAGGGGAGGAGGTGAAGGATAAGATCCCCGCCGATGACAAAGGAACACTCCTAGCGGCAATTCAAGAGACTACATCCTGGCTGGATGGGAATCAGACTGCCGAGAAGGAGGAGTTTGAAGAGAAGCAGAAGGCGCTTGAGGCGATTGCCATGCCCATCTTGCAGAAGATGGCTGGGGCCGGTGGCATGCCTGGAGGTATGGGTGGCATGCCCGGTATGGGTGGCATGCCCGATATGGGTGGAATGGGTGGTGGCATGCCTGACATGGGCGGTTCCCCGGGAGATGACCCTGCCGATGGACCTACCATTGAGGAGATCGATTAAGCGTGGAAAATGTGTTTCTGAGGTCGAAAAGCTTTGACGAGGTGTTTCTGTAGTTATCTAAATTAGTTACTTCTTTAGTTGAATATCATTATTGTACTCCTAGAATTATGACTATTCTGAATTGCATTGGATCCACTCTATTATTAGGGATTCCTCGAAGAAAACACTCTATGGTTTTATGAAGGATTGTCATCTTGCCGAGTGATCCCGTAGCGAACAGAATTCCCCTACAACGATGCCATTCAAGCATTCCAACAAAACATTCCAATCATGTTTTCGCTTTTATGTCCTCCTCGGGCAAAGCTCTGTGACAAAGACGGCTGAATATTATTACAAGGAGTCTAGATTGTAAACGTCTTTACCGGTTGAAAGATCATAGTGAATCAGTTTATTAAACCCTACGGATGATTTGTCTCTGGCTTCAATCCTCATCTCTTTATCGTCCACCATTACGGCTAATAGTAAACCGGATAAAAGCATCTCTTGCTTCGCTTCTCATCTCGGCACACAAATTATTGTAGGCTGTCAATGTTGAGTTGATTGCATTTCTACTAACCAAACCTAGTTCGAAATCGCCTAGTAATGCATTCATGGCTTGATCACTCCCAGATGATGCCGCAATCATGCAATGCTTAACAGCTCGTTCCCTATTTCCAGAATCATATTCACTGCATGCAAGATTAAATCGTGCCACTTCATTCCCTAACATAGCAGCGGCCTCGTAGTGGAACATGGCCTTCTTCAAATTCCCCCCTTTATGATAAATATTACCTAAGCCATGATGTGCGACACTTAAGCCAAGCCCTGCTGCCTTAGCGTAAAGTTCTTTTGCTTTCTCTTCATCCTGATGCAAACCATTCTGCCCATGGTAATAATCTTGAGCCAGAAGATAAATCGCAACAGCATCATTCGCCTCAACTCGCTTCATCAAATCTTCAACTATTTCTTCATCCGTTTTGCCACTTCTCTCTGATTTACAAAACGGGCAAGTTCCAGTGCTCCCAGACTCAACACAGGAGTATACGCACCCTCCACAAATGCTTTTCCCGCAGCATACAAAATATACTTCCGTCTCCTCTGTTGCCACCCCCTCATTTGCTTGCACAAAGTCGCAAATTGGTACGGACGTCATAGTCGCGGGTGGAAGCGAAGCACAGCATATCAAACTATACGGCATTGGTAGGAAGCAAATGGGGCAGTCTTCCTTAGGTGGAGGGTCCTTGAACAGCGCCTCGTTGCGTAGCTCGGCTGAACGTCGTTTGCATGCTTGTTTATGCGTCGACCAATGATTCCTCTGGCAATTGGCATTGCAGTACCTGACGAGCATGCACGACTTGCACGTCTTGAGGCTGACGCCCCCCTCCTCCTCGCCGCATTCGGCACAGCAGTGGGCCACAGCATTGCCAAGATGATCCATGATGGCGTGTACGGCTTTAGAATGAAGCCCCTATCAGCCCTACGATACGGGTCCGACCTCGCCTGCCTCGTCAGCTTTTAGCGCAGCCGCCTCGTTCGTCTCTCTCCTCATCCACGCCCAACGCTGTAGTGTACCCCTACACTCTCACCGATGGTCGCGGCTGCCTCTTTGTCATTGAAGCAATGTATGGCTCCTTGGAAGGGGACAGCTATTACTATTCAGGAGAGGGTTAAGACAAGTCGTCGACGGTTGAGATTGAGCCCGACGATGCGATTCTTCATTATTCCACTCATCACGACGTTGGTCCTAGTGTCTCCTGCTTGGTCGTTGCTTCCAATAGCACGTACGCATTCAGCTCCACCGTCGTCGCGGATGTGGGTCACGCGACAACATCAACTAAGAAGTGTTTCTATAGCTGGAACAGTGAACAATGATGGGGACGAATCTGCCGTCACACTAACGGAGCTGCTTGAAAATAGACGCGTTATTCGGGGATGTCAATTTGGGATCGTATCCGTACTGATCTTGATGCACGGATACAAGAACATGGTGCCGAGAATGCCTACTTTCCACTACTCATCCCCAAAAGCTTTT
>Ga0247831_1005612_pt1 | contig 15506 bp, 8 predicted proteins | sample LaCruzMarch2015__9_FD_192406 | JGI IMG/M metagenome (GOLD analysis project Ga0247831, IMG submission 192406) | Freshwater microbial communities from meromictic Lake La Cruz, Castile-La Mancha, Spain - LaCruzMarch2015_1m | ecosystem: Environmental > Aquatic > Freshwater > Lake | place: Spain... | reverse complement strand
TAACCTCCCCCTCTCCTGTGGAGAGGGGCCGGGGGTGAGGTTTTTTATCGTTAAAATCTTCGTATAAACCTCATCCTAAATCCTTCTCCACAGGAGAAGGACTTTGAAAAGGAAGAGTTTACGGAGTAATACGTGGATTACAAATCCACTGCTCTAAGGTCGAAGATTATAAATCTCGACCAGCGAGGGTAATTAAATCAAATTCAAATTTAATTATTTCACCCCTACAGGGTTTGGAATCGACGTTGTTAATAATTTGCTATAATCATGACACCCATTTGGGGTTAGGAAAACCAAGAAGAATCCCGAAGGGATGTAATGATTATAAATTATTAGAGAAAATCAATATTAAAGAACCCCGAAGGGGTGATATAACTGCTGGATTAAATTAATAAGTTACATCATTTCAATTTGTAGATTAATATTATCCTTTTGCTTAATTAATGCATAAATTCAAATAAATTATATCCTACTTAATTGAAAATCATAAAAAACAAAAAAGGCTTCTGAATTTCAGAATCCTTTTTTTAAACTATAAAGTAATTTTTATTTTAGGTCCAGAGATGGATTACAAATCCAGTCCTCTTAGGTTGAAGATTGAAAATCTTGACTAGCGGGTGCTTCAACCACCCCGTCCGGGCGTCCTCGTCAAAATTCGGCTTTGCCAGAATTTTGCCACCCCTCCTTGAAAATAAGGAGGGGAAAATAGTCCTGCGTAATATGAGTTAGATAAAAGTCAGTTTTTTAATTACTAAAGATTAGCAGCCATTGACTATAAACTGCCAACTATAAACTGCCAACTACAAACTACTTCTCCATATTATTCAAATTACTCTTTCTTTGGCTATATAAGAAGTAAACAATAATACCAATTGCACTCCAAATCAAGAAAGCATACCAAGTATCCGTACGAAGACGTGACATTAAGAATAAATTAAATAAAACACCCATTGGAGCTACAAACCAAATCATTGGTGCTTTATATGGACGTTCGATATCGGGTTGTTGGTAGCGAAGCAATAATACTGCCCCCGAAATCATAGCGAATGCCAATAAAGTTCCCGCCGAACACATTTCCGAAACCTTGTCGATTGGTGTAACCGCCGAGATAATTGAAACGATGAATCCAACCAATAATGTGCTTTTCCAAGGCGTTTTGAATGTTGGATGAATCTCTTTGAAGAAATTTGGTAATAAACCATCTTTCGCCATTCCTAAGAAAATACGCGTTTGTCCCAACATCATCACGAGCATTACCGAAGTAAGACCAGCCACTGCAGCAAGCGTAATAATGAATACCGCCCAAGGAAGTCCAGCATCAGCAAAGGCCGAAGCAACAGGAGCTTTCAAGTCAAGCGTATCATATCTTACCATACCGGTCAGCACCAAAGAAACTAAAATATATAGTACAGTACAGATAATTAATGAAGCGATAATGGCAAATGGAATATCTTTGCGAGGGTTGATTGCCTCACCTGCTTGCGTAGAAACCGCATCAAAACCAATGTAAGCAAAGAAAACAATCGTTGCAGCAGTGATTACACCATCCCAACCGAAAGTGGTACTGCCGTCAGCGGCTGTAACTGTCTCAGGAATAAATGGTGTCCAGTTTTCAACTTTAACATAAAAAGCACCAACCAAAATTACAAAAATAACAACGCTCAATTTGATGATAACGATGATATTATTTGTTTTGGCGGACTCTTGAATACCTCTAACCAAAATAGAAGTTACTACCCAAGTAATAAAAAACGCTGCAATATTGAAGGCAGGAGTTGGCCCACCAAGACCAAGTTTTTCGCCAGCTGTAAATGGGTCATTCATGAGCGTTACTGGCAGTTCTATACCGAAAAGATGCAGAAACTTTTCGAAATACCCAGACCACGCAACTGCGACGGTTGTAGCTCCCATCATGTATTCCAAGATAAGATTCCACCCGATTATCCAAGCAAAAAATTCTCCAACTGTACCATAAGAATAAGCGTAAGCAGAGCCTTCAACTGGAAGAATAGAGGCAAATTCGCTATAACAAAGTGAAGCAAATGTACAGCCAATTGCGGCAATTATAAACGCAATCGCCAATGCAGGGCCAGCAAAATTATGAGCAGCAATTCCAGTAAGGGTAAAGATACCACCACCAATGATTGCACCAATACCGAGCGATGTAAGCCCCCATTTAGTAAGAACTCGTTTAAGTTCTGATTTCTTCATATCAGCTTCGTAGGCTGCCATGGGTTTTTTACGCCAAATACTTTTTTCCATAAAACTTTAGGGTTTGTTTTTAGACTGTTTTACAAATTATATTGCAATATAAAACAAAAAAGGCTTGGTAAACCAAACCTTTTAGGCAAAATGCAAAATATTGTTTCAATGAATCAATATTTCGGACATGATAGTTCTTTTTTATTTCTACTTTTTCTTTGGCTGCCTCGCTCGAAGGGTTCAAATTGATAAGCAACAGAGATTTCGTGCGAGCCACCTGTGGCGAAACCTAAACTCGAAATGGTGATATCGTAACTATATCCAATCGAAAAACTATCTTGCCGATAACCAATCAAGAAAACAAAAGCATCGTGGTTAGTGCGTGTAATATTTTTCTTTTTAATCGGGATACCTCTGTACCAAAGCCCCGCCGTAAGAGAAGAATAGCTTGCGTAAAAACCAACATCTAATTGGTCAAATTTGCCTTGTCTTTTATACAAAAACGCAGGAGAAACAGAAAATTCTTTATTGACATTGGCTGCATTAGAATAAGGGTTTTCTAAAGGAATTTTTAAACCTCCGCTCACACTTAATTTACGAGGCAGGCAATCGCCTGTAGGACAGCCCGCAATAGGGCTTGCTGTTCCAGTATTTAGAAATGTATAAGTTGGACGATTGATGTGGTGCAGCGTAACTCCCAACCAAGTTTTACTATTATAAAACAAAGCACCGCCACTATAATCAGCAAACGTAATAGGCGAAATATTATTTTTATTAGCGAAAGGATCACTTGATGAAATGCCGGTAAATCCCCTATTGGTATATTGGTCACCAAAAGTAAGCCCTAAGTAGTCTAAACTTTTATTGGAATAGGTACCCTGAGCACCCAAACGCAAAAAATTTTCTTCACTCAACTGAATTTGATAAGAGTAAATACCGCTAATTTCAGTGCTTTTTAATCGGCCCGGTCCTTGTGAGTCATTAACTACCATGACCCCAAGGCCACTATTGAGTTTTTCGATATAATGGTCAACAGAAAAAGCCGAGGTCACAAAATTGGCATTGATTGAAGGCCATTGGTTTCGGTAGTTGGCAATCAGCCGTGGTGCATAGGCACTACCTGCAAATGCAGGATTCTGATACATTGGTGCCGCATAAAACTGCGAAAATTGGGCGTCTTGAGCCATGCTATTCCAGCAGACCAAAAACAAAAGGAGACTTACTAAATAAAGTTTTTTCATTGCCTAAATTAAAAGCATTCAACAGGGTATTTCTAAGCAAATTTCATTCCAAATACAATTTAACCATTAGGACATTTTTAAACGACAAATTCAAATGCTTTAATTTGTTGATAACGAGTGTTTTATAGCAGCAGCAGACCGCTGCCTCGGCGAAGCGTCACTTGTCTCATGTCCTTTGCTTCGGCACATATCATATATTATTTAACGGATTTAATGGCGACTTACGTATTTTTTGTAATTATTGTTTGTAAAAATACGTCTTTGTTGTAGTATTGGTGTTATAATTGTTCGAGTTTTTCAATTTCGCTTTTATTTTAGTCAGAATATTTCAAATAAAATAATTTTAAAAATCGTTTAATTAATAAAACTACTTTTACCGTTAATGTGTTTTATTAGATACCCCAACAATTAATAAATATGAAAGTTCGTATTGGCAATATTCTTAGGAGTTTCTTGCTAATTGCCTCGCTTACATATACTTCTTTCGATTCTATCGCTCAGTTTTATGTAGGAGGAAAACTCTGTGCCAGTTCTTCGGCACCGATCACACCTCCTATGGGCACAACACCAACAACTAATACCGATTGCAGTGAGCCAACCATATTTTTTGATGAAAACAAAGCATCAACTGAATGGGCATGGGATTTTGGCGACCCGACTACGGTTAGCGACGTAGCAAGTGTTCGTAATCCCAAGTATTTTTATTCTCAGCCTGGTCAGTACACCGTAACCTTAATCCGAACAATAACTGGAATCGTACAATCACCCGAAACAAGGATTATTACAATTGGCTCACCTCCTGATAAACCTTTGTTTTTTGGAAAACCAAAAGCGGATACAACTATATGTGATGGTAAAACGCTTAAACTTGACCCTTATCGACTAAAACCGTCACCACCAGGAGCAACTTATTTATGGTTTCCGAAAGGTCAAACTACCCAAACGATTGATGTTGACTCAACTGGATGTTATTCGGTTGAAGTATTCGATGCCAGTGGAGGATGTTCTCTCATTGCTCAAATCAATGTTAAGTTTTGTTTACAAGAAGGCAATAGTGGCGGCACAGAAAAATGGTATTTTGGTAATGGAGCAACTTTAGATTTTCAAGTTATAACAACACCTGCCACACCCAGAGATCCGCTTGATACTACTGGTGATTTATTTAAAAAACCTGATGAAACCAGCCCCATTTTTGTACCAAAACCAGCCACCCAAAGCAATCCTATACGTTCGCCAGAAGGAGCTGCTATGGTTTATGACCCCTCAGGTTCTTTATTGTTTTATACAGATGGTATTGATATTTATGATAAAAATAATACCCCACTGATAGCAATCTCGCCATTGACGGATAGCAAACTCGGAGGAACCAACACTTCTACACAATCATCAGTTATTATACCCAAAGGCTCATGCAATGAATGCCCACACCATTTGTATTATGTCTATACCATAAATGAACTTACAGGCTTGCTTTCATATAGTGTGATTGATATTCGCCGAAATGGTGGTAAAGGAGCGGTGGTAGAAAAAAACGTTCCAGTAAATCTTCAAACGACACAGCGAGTTGCTGCCATAAAAAATGCGAATGAGAATGCTTTTTTTGTTTATTCACACGATGCAGGAACCAAAACTTTTAGAATTTTAAAAATAGATTCAACAGGAACAAAAGAATTTACACAAGATTTGGGTTTAGTCCATAGCAATGCCATAAGTCAAGAAGGATACATGAGGTTTTCGGCTACCGGAACAAAAATGGCTATTGCAGTTACCCTTAATGGCAAAAATTATGTAGAAATCTATGAAGTAGATAAAGAAACTGGTCGCTTGGGAGCTCCACTTACGATAGATATTGGCGTGGCCGCTCCCCCAAATATATACGGACTTGAGTTTTCAGATGATGAACAAAAGCTATATGTTACACTTCGTGGTGACCCTACAAAAGGGCAAACATCCTACTTGTATCAATTAAATCTCAACCTTAAAAAGCCAGATGAAATAGCAAAGCAAAAGAAGGAAATAGATAAATCTAAATCTTTTGCTTTTGGTGCTTTGCAGAGTGGACCAGTAAATGGCCCTGGGGTTAAATTTATCTATATGGCTATCAATGGAAGCCAATTTATTCCATACATACAAAATTCCAATGAAATTGGTGGAGCCGCATTAGTAGGCTATCAACCTATAACTAGTGGCTTTGGAGCTGATCTTTTGGGTAATAGTGGATTGGGTTTTCCAAATATTACTCAAGCAAAGCAAAAGCAAGATGGTGCAGGACTAAGTGCTAAATATACGGGAAATTGTCAGAATCAGCCAACTTTATTTGAAACTGAAGGTGTGTGTAGCCCAATGAAAAGTGAAGCCGTATGGGATTTTGGTGATGGTGAAACTGGTACTGGCTTGAAACCTTCGCACACTTATACTAAAACTGGAACGTATAAAGTAAAGCTGACTTTAACAGTTTATTCAGAAACAGAAGCCAGCAAAATAGCAAGTCAAGCTCAAATATTAGACAAATTATTAGGAAATTCCTTGAAAGAAAAATGTAAAGATTTTGTGCTTACTGATGAAATCTATATTAAACCAACCCCAGAAGTCAATTTACCGGATGAAGCATTTGTTTGTGTCATAGAAAATCAAAAAATTATACTTGACCCCAAGCCTCAGCAGATTTACAATCCAAGCTATTTATGGAATTATAAAAGTCAGACAACGCCAACAATAATAGCTGATGCTATAGGAAAAGTCACATTAAAAGTCACAAATGTTTTCGAAAATAAATCTACCTGTGCTACTTCAGATAAGATTGAAATCAAAGAAGGCTGTGAGCCACGTCTATTTATGCCAGAGATTTTCACTGCCAACAAAGATGGTATAAATGATATTTTACAGATACCTTATGCCCACATTACAGATTTCGATTTACGTATTTATAATCGTTGGGGTGAAATAATATTTGAATCTGATGACCCTGAGAGAATTTGGGACGGAAGCTATAATGGGAAAATGATTGCTCCTATGATGTATGCTTTTGTGGTGAGCTACAAAAGCCGAGATTTTCCAGAAAGAGAAAAAATTACTCGTCGAGGTGGAATATTTTTGATTAATTAAAGTAAGTACTTAGACAAAAGACACGAGACAAAAGATTTGAGATAAGTAATTTACTATCAATTATTTATGTCTTTTCAGTTTATTGATTTATTTTGTCCTTGTGCATGTTCAATAATCGACAAGTCCACAGAAAAATAATAGGCTAATAGATAGACATTTAGCTGTTTGTAAATTGGTCGATTAATTACCTTGATTGCATTAAAATGTTAGCCGTGTAACGGCGTAATATTTGTAGAAATTGACAAAGTTTTTAATTTCAAAGGTGCATCGCACCGTAATATTTCGGTGCGATGCACCTTAAAATATTTTTTAGGACTCAATTACTACAAATATTTTGGTGCAATGCACCGCTTCTAAATTTTAATGCAATCAAGATGTCGATTAATACTATCTTATTACTTAATAGGCGAAAGTTAGTATATTTGAGCAATTGCACTCAAAAGGTACAAAGTGGCAAAGGTTCAGAGTCGATCGTCACTCAGCACAAAGTGCTGATAATGAAGCAATTAATTATCTAAATTTTCGTAAACCATTTTTGGTATAGTACAAAGCCAATATTTTTTCCTCAACTTCATGCGACAAGACTATATCAGTGGCGATAACGAAGCTCTTTCTCCCATCGAAAAAGAGATTGAAAAAGCCTTAAGACCGCTTTCTTTCGATGATTTTACTGGACAAGAAAAAATCTTAGAAAACCTAAAAATATTTGTTCTTGCCGCCAAACAGCGTAAAGAAGCACTCGATCATGTGCTTCTTCATGGCCCTCCCGGACTTGGGAAAACTACCTTGTCAAATATCATTTCTAACGAATTAGGAGCAAATATCAAAATCACGTCCGGGCCTGTACTCGATAAACCAAGTGATTTAGCTGGACTGCTAACCAATTTAGAACCTTTTGATGTCCTTTTTATTGATGAAATTCATCGCCTAAATCCCGTTGTAGAAGAATATTTGTATTCGGCAATGGAGGATTATAAGATAGACATCATGCTTGATTCTGGCCCCAATGCCCGAAGTGTGCAGATTGGACTCAATCCTTTTACTTTAATTGGTGCTACAACGAGGTCGGGACTGCTTACCTCTCCACTCCGTGCAAGATTCGGAATCAATTCTCGATTAGAGTATTACGATGCTGTTTTATTGACAAAAATTGTAAAACGTTCGGCATATATTCTAAATATGCCTATTGAAGAAGAAGGTGCGTATGAAATAGCCCGCCGTAGTAGAGGAACGCCACGTATTGCCAATAATTTGTTGCGTAGAACCAGAGATTTTGCTCAAGTTAAAGGCGATGGTCGTATCACGATTGCCATTGCCGAAATGGCACTAACAGCCCTTGATGTTGACCAAGATGGCCTCGATGAAATGGATAACCGAATTTTGATGACCATCATCGAAAAGTTCAAGGGGGGGCCAGTTGGTTTATCAACAATAGCAACGGCTGTAGGCGAAGAGGCCGAAACAATAGAAGAAGTCTATGAGCCATTTTTGATTCAAGAGGGGTATTTAAAGCGGACGGCAAGAGGCCGCGAAGCAACCGAAAAAGCCTACAAACATTTGAACATTTTACCTAAATTTAGGAATGGGGAGTTGTTTTAAGTTACTAGATTCGAGATACGGGATAGGAGATACGTAGTTGGCTTGGATTATTATTTGACAACAAACGAAGATGCCTTTGACTTCAGTGCCTTCGACAGCTCCCCTCTCCTGTGGAGAGGGGTTGGGGGTGAGGTTTTTTTGTGTACAAACCTCATCCTAAATCCTTCTCCACATGAGAAGGATTTTAAAAAAGAAAAATTTAAAAGCTCCCCTCTCCTGTGGAGAGGAGTTGGGGGTGAGGTTTTTTGCGTACAAACCTCATCCTAAATCCTTCTCCACATGAGAAGGACTTTGAAAAAGAAAAAATTAAAAGCTCCCCTCTCCTGTGGAGAGGGGTTGGGGGTGAGGTTTTTTTGTATACAAACCTCATCCTAAACCCACTTCTCTAAAGTCAAAGATTATAAATCTTGACCAGCGGAGTTATTCTGTGCCAAAAAACCACCCCGCCGACTGCCGTCAGGCACCCCTCCTTGAAAAAAGGAGGGGAAAAATCCAAACCTTGCGTGACTTAATTTATAAATAATCGGAATTATAAAGATAATGTCGCAGACGCAAAATGATACCGTAACGGCGGAACATGCTGATAATCACTGCTTTTAATAAAAAGATTCGTAAAATGAGCGTTGATACATCCGCTGTATCAGAGCGGTCTGACCTTTATTACCTTATAACAAGACCTTGTTGGTTGATAACAATCAAAGCGAAGGATCGCCCTTTGTTATTTAATAAAAATTGGAATAGCCTTCGACATCGCTGCCTTCAACTTCGCTCAGGCACAGGAAAAGGTACCGAAAATTAGATTTGATGAGTGTTTTTTTTACTTCTTGAAAAAATCACTTGGTGTAGTGGGTATTCGGTGGTTTAACGGTGGGTGAGCGGAGCCGAACCCACGGAGCCCAACCCACGAAATAATATTTATGTAGCGGCTAAGATTTTATTTAAAAATCAGTGTAAATCTGTAAAATCAGCGTCATCTGTGTTCCAATTTGACGATGCATTTTATTAGTTACAACATATATTTAACGTTCCTACGTAGTAGTACATGGATTACAAATCTACTTTTCTAAGGTCGAAGATTATAAATCTCGACCAGCGGGGGTAAATTTACTAATCATTTTTCATGTACTTAGCAAATTGCTTTCTTACCTTCATTGAACCCCAATAAGACAAATGGTCATCATCTCGATAAAGTAAATGATTGTTTTCTTCCATAATAGTTTTATCGCCTTCAAAAAATTGTTGATGAAGCGGCAATATTTCATCAACTAAACCTTCTTTTTTTAGTTGATTGAATATTTTAAAAACTTCTTTGTTGTTTGATTCATATATAGCTCTTTTAGGTGTTAAATCATTTAATTTTTCGCCAGTATATTTTGCTCTCATAACAAGGTTGTTAGGATAATAATACAAATCCGGTACATCCGTTACTAAAACAATTTTTCTTTTAGCTGCGTGCAAAGCATAAACTGTTTCTCGTAAACCATTTTCGAATAACCAATAATTATTTCCATCATATTTGCTCCAATTTTTATTTGTTGAAGAAAGCGTAATATGAGTGTCAAATGGGTTGTCATAGCCTAGATAACGATACCACCGCCCAACCAATAATACCGTTTTAATTTCGGGGTGAAGAATGATGAATTCTAATGCTCTTTTACTAATATAATGTATTAAAGTATCTGTATCCGCTGTTCTGGATATATTTTGTAATGCTATTCTTCCACGAATTGTCATTACGAAAAAACTACTATTATTTGTTTTTGCAATATTATCTAATCCACTAACCAAAGCTGCTGCATGAGAATCTCCCCAAATTGCAAGTTGAGGCATTTTCGATTTTTTACCTAAAATAGGGTATGTAATTGCTGTATCAGGGTGGGCTATGATAATTGCTTCTTGTTTTGACATATAATCCCAAAGGCTATCTTTTTGAGCTTCTATCAATATTTTGTTTTCTGGAAATCTTGATGGAAAACCATTCGTTTTATAAATAGTCAAACCTACTATTAAAAATAAAGAGCTAACAACAAAAGCAACCTTAAACGCAACTTTATAGCTTATGTTTTTCTGTAAATAGCGAAAGGGTTGTTCAATAAAACGCCATGATAAAAAAGATAAAAAAAATGAAGAAATTATAAGTATAAAAATATCTAAGCTATTAAAAACACCCAATGAAACATATTTATAAAAAACATACAAAACCCAATGCCATAAATATAAAGAATATGATATTTTACCAAAAAAAACAAGAAGTGGAAATCCTAAAATTTTATTTATAAAAGCTTGAGGATAGTTTTCTCCACTGTATATCAGTAGGGCCGTTGCAAAAACAGGAAGTAAGGCATAATAACTGGGATATTTTGTGGTGGAAGAAAACATAAATACCGCAATTAGAATCAAACCAAATCCTACAATAGAAAATAAATGACAGATTCTTGTATTATGTATGGATGGAAAAAAGCGAAGTGCTAATAAGGTACCTAATAAAAACTCCCATGCCCTTGTTGGGAGCATATAAAACGCAAATTGGAGGTGTTGTTGTTCGCTGAGGAAAACGCAAAGGCCCAATGATAGGACAAAACCCGTAACAATGTAATAGTTAATTTTCGATGCTTGATATTTGTTAAGAAAATAAATTACAATGGGAAATATTAAATAAAATTGTTCTTCGATAGCTAAAGACCAAGTATGTAAAAGTGTAATTTGTTGAGGGGAAATTGCAAAATAACCTACGTTTTTACCAAAGTAAAAGTTAGATGCAAAAACCACAGTAGAAATAAGACTTTTTCCGAATATCAATAATGTTTGATAGTCGTATAAAATGAGTGCGATTATAGTTGAAATACAAAGCATTACAAATAATGCTGGAAAAATTCTACGAATTCTACGTTCATAAAAAGCCAAGAAAGAGAATGTATTATTGGCTAAATCCTTGAAAATAATCGAACTAATAAGATAACCAGAAATAACAAAAAAAACATCTACGCCTATAAATCCACCTGTAAAATAGGCTACTTTATAATGGAAAAAGACAACAACTAAAACAGCAATTGCTCTAAGGCCATCGATGTCAGGTCTATAATTACTCATTTAATATAAATTTGTCAAAAATATTAAATTATAATTGTAATATTTACAATTTTCTACATTTTGAGGTTTTTTACTTAATCTCAAATGAAAGTATTTGTGTGCAAGGCTTTTTCTGAAAAATGAACTAAATTTAAAAAAATTGACCCAAGTTTGTAAAATGTCTTGTCCTAAAAAAGCGTTACAGACATTTCTTATAGAATAATAAAATTTTGAACCATATTCGGAATGAATAAAAATAAAACCGTATTTTTGAAAAAAAATTAAAATTTATATTAATTCAATCGATTATCAATTTTTCGTATTAGACTAATTACAATTTTTCAATATTAATAGTAGATATTATTTTGTGTTTTTCTGTTTACAGGACAAATACAAGAATTTGCAAATCATCAAGAACTTAGTCGAGAGTAAATCCTTACAAAAACAAACTTTGAAGAATATTTTGATGAATATGTTTTAGAAGTACCAAACAAATTTTGTTGTAAACAAATAAATACGCTTAATCTCTTAACTTCTATTGACTATCTTTAAAAATATGAAAATCGGATTCACGCATTAAAATATTCAAAACAAAAATGTAAAGAAACGTAAATTATTATAGCGTTTTATGGTATAAAGTCTTATTTAGGGTTTCAAATAGATTGTTTTGGAACTTCGTTTTAAGGTTTTTTATTTTGTCCAAATATAAATATGCATTTAAAAAATGAATCTAGATTAAAAAGTTTAATCAAGGGTATTAGCTGGAGAATTATTGGAACAATCGATACATTATTCGTAGCGTTTATAATTACTGGCGATACCGTAAAATCTTTATCAATAGGAGGAATTGAGGTTTTTACAAAGATTTTCCTTTATTATTTACATGAAAGATTGTGGAGCAGAATTTCAGAACAGTTTTGGAAGAAGACAAAAGGTTTATTTTCTTTCATAAAATATAAAAATCATGTTTTTTCTACAGAAGAATGGTTAGTAAATAGAAGTGATAGAGAGAAAAAGAACAAGCACAAAGGCTGTGTAATTTGGATGACAGGTTTATCGGGCTCTGGAAAGACAACAATTGCAAGGCATTTAGAAAAAAAACTTTTTGATGAAGGATATTCATCAAAAATATTAGATGGTGACGTTTTACGAAGTGGTATTAATGCAGATTTAGCTTTCTCTGATAATGATAGAAAAGAAAATATTAGAAGAACAGCAGAAATTGCAAAAGTTTTTGCTGAAACTGGGTTTATTACGATAGTATCTCTAATTACACCGAAAGAAGAATATAGATTCTTAGCTCGTCAAATAATTGGTGAAAATGATTTCCATTTGATTTATGTAGAGGCTTCCTTGGAGGAGTGTGAACGGCGAGATGTAAAGGGACTTTACGCAAAAGCGAGAAAAGGCGAGATAAAAGATTTTACTGGGGTATCTTCAGGTAATGGTTTTGAAGTACCAACTAATGCCCATATGATATTAAAAACAGAAAAGACAAACATTGAAATATCTATAATACAATTATTAGCATACTTGAAATATTAGCATACTTGAAAGAAAACGTTCTAAATAAGCAAAATCTAAAATTAAGTAATGCCAAAAATGGATAGATTTAAGTTAGATATATTAGCTGCTATTTTTCTCAGAGGTTTTAGTGCTATTCTTCTTTTTGTTTTTTATCAACAAATTTCAAAAAAATTAGGTGTTAATGGTGCTGGTATTTTTGGAGTTATTTTTTCAATTCAAACAATAGGAGTTTTGCTTTGTAATTTAGGTTATAACGAATCAATTGTTAAATATATAGCAAAGAGCTTTGCAAGTAATGATATACAATCATTAAATCAGATTATTAATACTGCAAGATTAAAAGTCTTCCCATACGCTATCATTTCAATTATTTTAACTTTTGCTTATGTTTTCATAAATAAACTGCAAATTTTCGATAGTGAGGTTTTGTTTTTTCAAATTAGCCTTATAGCTTTTCCAATCATATTTACAGAACAGAATGCTGCAGTATTACGAGGAATAGGTGTTTTTCAATTAAGCTGGGTTTTAATAGGTATCGCAGTTCCTGCTACGATGCTTTTATTTTTAAACTGGCTACCTTTTTCTTACTTGTCGATATCAGTTGTAGTAAATTTTTATATAATCATTAACTGGGTAGTTATGATTATCTCTTTTATGTTAGTCAGTGTTAAACTGCAGAATAAAACGTTTGTTAATATTAAAAGCTTCGTATGTCAGTGCGGTTTCAAGGGTATATATTCTCCATTAATAAATACAAGCCACTCGTTATATATAATAAGTATTTTTACAGCTATCATGGAGTTAGATATTATTCTGATTGACTATTGGTTTGGAATAGGGCAAGCAGGAATATATAATATTATAAAAAAAATTTCATTGTCAACAAGTATGTTATTGTTAGCTGTTAATAGTGTAATTGCTCCACAGTTATCTGTTCTTTTTGAAGAAAATAATCATGAGGATTTAAAAAAATTAGTGAAGAAAATTTTTGTATTAATTTCATTATACGCAATACCCATAACCTTCATAGTCATCTTTTTTTCTGAAGATATTTTAAAACTTTTTGGGCAAGAATTTATAACGGGAAAAAAGATGCTACTAATTTTGACCGCAGGTCAATTTATCAATATTATGACTGGCCCAGTTGGTAATATTCTAATTATGGGTGGCAACGAAAGAGTGTTACAAAATATTACTATCTATATTTCTTGTTTAGGCTTGATAGGGTATTTTATATTAATTCCTTTATATGGTATTACAGGGGCTGCATGGGTTACAGCATTGCGTGTAATGCTTCAAAATATAATTATGTTTTACTTTGTAGTAACTATTTACATTATAGAACCAAAATCTAATAGATGAATAAAAGAATTGTAGTAATACTCGGAATGGGAAGGTCTGGAACTTCATTTCTCGCAAACTGGCTCCATAAGTGTGGGGTAGATATGGGTGAAAATCTAAAACCCGCTGATGATATAATGAATACAGAAGGGTTTTATGAAGATGTAGATTTTCTTTTACTTATAGAATATTTCCGTTATAGGTGTGTATCAGCATGGGATAAATTTGCTGTGAATGAAGTAAAATGGACGGATAATTCTGAAATTGTAGAAAAATTTGAAAGATTAGTTTTAGCAAGAAATAATAAAAAAGTGTGGGGTTTGAAAATTTTATCATTAACATTTTTGTGGAAACAACTTTGGTTTCCAATATTCACTAAAAACAAGATTCACAAAGAAGTTTTGGTTATTGGAGCTTTTAGGGACTTTCATAAATGTATAGATTCAAATATGAGAGCTTCTTTACTAACAAAGATTTCACCATTTAAGAGGATACATTTTCTTCTATTTAAAAATAGATTTGCTAATAGATATCTGAAAGAGTGGATAAGTTGTAATTTACAGATTATAGACTTTATTGAGAATAACAAGCAAAATAATAACTGGCTTTTGTTAGATACTAAGTATTTATTGGAGAGTTCAGAGAAGATATTCACCCATTTAGTCAACGATAATGGGTTAAAAATTAAATATATTGACCCAAATAGTATTTTTCATTATGCCATTATGGATAGAAAATCAAATATAAAATATAAGTTAGATTCTGTGTTATTGACTCAAGCCAATGAAATATTAAAAAAATTAATAACTTTGAGAGAAAATCAATTTTAAATATAACCCAATATATTGTTAATGAATCATATAAAGCATTTTGAAGCCTAACGATTTATAACTGTTTGTTTATTTTTGTGGCATCACTAGATTTTGAGATAACTACTTAAATGTCTTCCATTTTGAAGCATATTAGTGGTGGATATGGGTAGTTTTTTATTGTAAGGATATTGCTTTACATGCGGTCTATGATTAACAAGTCATAAACCCCCCATTAAACCATTATTTCTATTTTATCATCACAGAACCACTAAAGTTTTCTTTCAAACTTACGTTCTAATTACAATTTGCTGGATTTCGAACTATGGAAAGTCCCATGAATTTTTTTTAAACATCATTTACAACTAAATTTTACATTATTAACTTTGGAAAATACATTGGAGAACTTTGGGTATTTTGCAACAATTTAAGAAATAGAATGAGCTGTAAGATTTGAAAGATTTGTATTAAAAGCTCGAAATGTAGATAAGCTGCGACCCATTCTCCAACAGGGATTCAACTAAATTAAGATATGATTCAATGTTACTTCTAAAAGGAATTGAGTGCTTCAATCCCTCTAAAGAAGTCGATTTGTGTTTCTGTTTTTAAAGAT
>Ga0247831_1005609_pt1 | contig 15514 bp, 12 predicted proteins | sample LaCruzMarch2015__9_FD_192406 | JGI IMG/M metagenome (GOLD analysis project Ga0247831, IMG submission 192406) | Freshwater microbial communities from meromictic Lake La Cruz, Castile-La Mancha, Spain - LaCruzMarch2015_1m | ecosystem: Environmental > Aquatic > Freshwater > Lake | place: Spain... | reverse complement strand
AGCGAGGGTGCCGGCCCATGCACGCGGGCTCTCTGTCGGGGCTCTCTCTGTCGGGGCTCTCTCTGTCGGGGCTCTCTCTGTCGGGGCTCTTGCCGGGACTCGTGTCAGACGTGCCTCAACCATGCGGCCCCCTCCTGTTGGCGGGAGCCCTCTCCCGCAGCCAGACGCCAGCCCTCCCACAGGCCGGCCCCCGGTCCGTCATCCGGGAGTCACGTCCCGGATCTCTCAGCGGCTGCTCCCCCACCCCATCACCCACACTAGTTTTCGGATGATTGACGGCGGATTCTTCAGCAAAACCGGCGCAACCGGAAAAGACGGGCTGTTACAGCTGCACGCCCAGCTTGGCCATGAGGAGTTTCATGTCGTCCCAGACCTCACGTTTTGCCGGTGGGTTGCGGAGCAAGTAGGACGGGTGGTAGGTGCAGATGACCTGCGAATTCCGCCACGAAAACCACCGCTTCCGCAACTTTCCGATCGGCTCGTCGGTCTGCAGGAGCGCCTGCGCCGCTGTGGTGCCCAGACAGCAAATAAACTCCGGCGCGATGATTTCCAACTGCTTTTCGAAGTAGCCCCGGCAGTTGGCCGTCTCTTCGGCAAGCGGCGGGCGGTTTTCCGGCGGCCGGCACTTGAGCACGTTGAGGATGTAGACCTCGTCCCGCGAGAGCGTGCAGGCCTCGATGATCTTTGTCAGTAACTGACCGGCACGACCGACGAACGGTTCGCCGGAGGCATCCTCGTCGGCCCCCGGGGCCTCGCCCAGAAAACACAGCCTGGCCGTGGCCGTGCCCACACCAAACACAGTCTGGGTGCGGGCCCGGGCCAACGGTTCGCAGAGGCAACAGGCAGCCACCTCCTGCCGAAGCAGGTCGAGCGTTCCTCTCCGCGATCCGGCATCTACTGCGATCGGCTGGGGCACCTTTGCCCCACCGGCTGCCGCTCCCGAGTCGAGGCTGCCGCTGGTACGACGGGCACTCCCGGCACGGCGTTTAGGCAGGTCGGAGACCCCCGCCGAGGCGAGGCTCTCCAGACGTTGCTTCACCACACGCTTCCGGCCGTTTCCGCCCCGCGTGCCCGATGTATCGGCGTTGCCATCCATGGATCAAGTCCGTGCGGTGAGCGGCCCGTTACAGCGCCCGGCGGTGACGCTTCGGGGCCCGGCCCTTCCCGAGCAGGGCTCCCGCGGACGGTTTTTTCGGCTCGGCCGCAACTGCCGGATCGACGCTAGCCTCTTCGGCCGCCCTGGAGGCGAGACCACTCTCGCCAACAGCCACTCGCGGGAGTTCTGTTTTCGGCCGGCGATCAAACGCTTCGAACCCAGGGATCTCGTCCCGCTTGAGCAGACGTTCGATCCGCATCTCGATCCGCGTCAACTGTGGCCCTTCCTCGGGGCTGACAAAGGTGTAGGCAACACCTTCGCGGCCCATGCGGCCGGTGCGTCCCACCCGGTGCACGTAGTCGTCGCAGAACTCGGGAATGTCGTAATTGATGATGTGCGAGACTCCCGAGACGTCGATTCCACGGCCGACGACGTCGGTTGCCACGAGGATGCGGACGATGCCTTCCCGAAACTGCTTCATCGCGCGGTCGCGGGCCCCCTGCGGAAGATCGCCATGGATGCAGGCAACTTCGTCTGGGTGCCCGGTCTGGCCGGTCGCACGGCTGCGACGGCGTGAGAGCCGCTCGAAAATCTTGTCCGTGCCTCGTTTGGTCCGACAGAACACGATCACCTGCCGCGGATCTTCACGCTCCAGCAGACGCTCGAGCAGATCAAATTTTCGCACCGGCTCGACCGTGAAATAAGCCTGTTCGATGGTCTCAACGGCCAGTTCGTTGACCGAAAAGTCGAGAACCTCAGGGTTCCGCATGTAGCGGGTGGCGAGTTTGGCGACGGTCGGCGGCACCGTGGCAGACAGCAGCAGCGTCTGCCGGCTTTCGGGACAGCGACGGAGAATCTTTTCGATGTCCGGACGGAAGCCGATATCAAGCATCCTGTCGGCTTCGTCGAGCGTCACGATTTCGAGCGCCGAAAACGAAAGCGTGCCCCGGCTCATGTGATCCAGCACCCGTCCGGGAGTGCCCACGATCACCGCCGGGTGCTTGGAAAGTTTGTCGATCTGTCCCTTGATCGGCTTGCCACCGTAGACAGCAACGCAGTGAATCCGCGAGCCGTGCGCGAGTTTCTCGAACTCATCCCGAACCTGAACGGCGAGTTCTCTCGTCGGCACGAGCACGAGGGCCCGCGGGCCGCCCCCCCGACCAGGATGCCGCATGCGTTCCAGAATCGGCAGCACGAACGACGCCGTTTTGCCGGTGCCAGTACGGGCCTGCCCGAGCACGTCGATGCCGGTCAGGGCCCGCGGGATCAACCCCGCCTGAACGGGCGTGGGAGTCGTGTAGCCTGCCCGCTCTACAGCCGCCATCGTTTCGGGCGACAGTCCCATCGTGTGAAAACTACCGGTCGAACTGCCGACATCCTGACGTTCCACGTCAACCGCATCCCGCCACTGCCCGCCACTTTCGTTCACTGACACTCGTAATCCTCTTCTGATGTTCTCACTGGCCGCACACAAGACCCCGACGGCGAATCGGCAAACGACCGGATATATGGGGGTAAAACTACCACGACGGCTCTGACTCGGCAAACGGAGCCATGCCACCCCGCCGGCCAACGCCGGCGTGTGCCCCAAACCCAGGCCCTGAATCCTGAAACCTGCCGCTAGCGGTCGAAGATCTTACGGATCGCCCAGACGGTGGCAGCGCGGCCGGCACGTGCGATCGACCGCGTCAGGGGAATGCTCTTCGGGCAGACGGCGACGCAGTTTTGGGCGTTGCCACACATCTGAATGCCGCCCTGCGACGTGAGTGCCGCCAACCGCTCGTCGGCAATCATCTTGCCGGTCGGGTGGCCGTTGAAAAGCATCGCCTGACTGATCGCATGGGCACCCACGAAGCCGGTGTCGAAGGCGGCATTGCGGCGGGATTCAAAGGACTCGGCAGACTCGTCCTCACGGCGAACCACCTCGATCTTGGTGAACTGCGGACAGGCCTCGAGGCAACAGCCGCAGCTGATGCACGTGGCGAGCGGATAGGCGTCCTCCTGGTTTTCAGGCGCGATGCGGGGGCCCGGACCATGGTCGTAGGAACCATCGATCGGCACCCAGGCCTTCACCCGCTCGAGCGAGCGAAACAACCTGCTTCGATCGACGGCGAGATCCCGGACCACGGGAAACTTCGACATCGGCCTAAGTTCGATCTCATCGGCTGATTCTGCAAGCAACTTGTCGACGAGGGCCGAACAGGCCATGCGGGTGCGGCCATTGATCAGCATTGTGCAGGAGCCGCATACCTCTTCCAGACAGTTGCAATCCCAGGCGACCGGGGCCACCCGACGACCATCCCGCGACTTTGCCTGCATTGCAATCTGCTGCAGAACGCTGATGACGTTCATGTTGGCGACGTAGGGAATCTCGAACCGCTCCCAGTAGCTCTCCTCACCGGGGGCGTCCTGCCTGAGCACCCTGACTCGGACCAGCCGCGGCTCCGTCGCGTCATGACCGTTCACGGCATGCCCTCCACCGTGCTGGGAAGCAGGCTCAGACGCATGCCCTGCACCGTCGTGGTGCCCAGCGGATTCGACTGCCTTGATCATCGTTGGATTCTCCTCACGTCAACAAAACTCATCTCGTAGCTTCCGCAACTATCTTTTCGATGTAGCGTTCTTGCACTCGCTCTGGCGTTCAATTTCGCGTTCGTTCTGCCCATTTCCTTGGCCGACTCCCTGCAAGCAACGTATCAGACGACCACATTCGGCCAGCAAGGGGAACGCCATTCACATCAGTCAATGCGACGCGGCAGCGAGGGCCGCCGGCTGATGGGCAGAACCCTCGGCTGTGACGGCAGCGGCTCTCTGCCGCTCCTTCCAGACGTCCTCGATCTCCTCGCCCCCGACCAGCCCATACAGCCGCGGTCGCGGCGGCATCAGCGATGTATCGATGTCCTCGTACGAAATCTGCGGCTCACCGTCGGGCCCCTGGCTCGCCACGGTCGACTTCAACCAACGACGCGTGTTGGCCTCGAAACGGTCACACCACTGCTCCGCCTCCCGACGCTTTTCAACGGGATCGGTGGCATGAATGCCCGGCATGGCAAAGTCCGGCTTAAAGTGGGCGCCGCGGCACTCATCCCGCTGCAGCGCGCCTTTCAAGATCAGTTTCGCCAACGGGAACATATCGCCGAGCGATTTCGTGAAGACGACATTCTGGTTGGTCCAGTTGCCTGAATCCGAGACTGCGCACCGACGCCAACGGTCTTCCAGTTCACACACCTCCGCATAGGCGGCCGCGAGTTGCTCGTTGCGGCGAACCACCGTGGCCACGCGGGTCATGAGGTTTCCCAACTGCTGGTGCAGGTCGTAGGGATTTTCGTCTCCGGCCGTCCGGGCCAGAAGCGCCCGATGCCGCTCCTCCTCGCGACGCAGGCCCGAATCAAACAGCCGCGACGGCTCCTCCGCCGCCTTTCTGCCACCGGCCTCGCAGCCGGCGATCACGCCCGGGGCACAGAACAGACCGCTGAAGATGCAGGAGAGGAGCGAGTTTGCGCCGAGTCTGTTGGCGCCGTGATACTGATAATCGCACTCACCAATCGCATACAGGCCGGGGATGTTCGTCTGCTGATTCCTCGGCGAGCCCTCAACGAGCCCCCCCGAGCCGCTCTTTTCGTAGTCGACCCACAGGCCACCCATGGAGTAGTGCACGGCGGGGAAGATTTTCATCGGGACGACCCGGGGATCGACGCCCTGGAACTTCTCGTAAATCTCCAGGATGCCGCCCAGTTTGCGGTCGAGCGTTTCCCGCGGGACATGCGTCAGGTCGAGATAGACACACAGACGGTCCTTCTCAACGGACAGCCCTTCGGTGGTGCAGATGTCGAAGATCTCGCGGGTGGCAATATCCCGCGGTACGAGGTTTCCGTATTTGGGATACCGCTCCTCGAGAAAGTAGCTCCGCTCCCCTTCCGGGATGTCCCGGGGATCGCGGGGATCGTGGGGCTTCTTGGGCACCCACACGCGGCCACCCTCGCCGCGGGCGCTCTCACTCATCAGCCGGAGCTTGTCAGCGCCGGGAATGGCGGTGGGGTGCACCTGAATAAACTCGCCGTTGCCATACCACGCGCCGGCCGCATAGGCCCGGCTCACAGCACTGCCATTGCAGACCATCGACATGGTGGAGCGGCCGTAGAGCAGACCGCAGCCTCCAGTGGCCAGAATCACAGCATCTGCCGGGAACGCCCGGAATTGCATCGTCACCAGATCCTGGCAGATGGCCCCACGGCACCGGCCTGAGTCATCGAGCACCGGTTCGAGGAAGTCCCAGAACTCCCATTTCTTGACCTTGCCCTCGACCTCCCAGCGGCGAACCTGTTCGTCGAGCGAATAGAGCAGTTGCTGGCCGGTGGTAGCGCCCGCGAAAGCCGTGCGCTTGAAAAGCGTGCCGCCAAACCGTCGCTGGTCTCGAAACCCCTCCGGAGTCCGGTTGAATGGAACGCCGAGGCGGTCCATCAGGTCGACGATCCGCGGGCCCCAATCCGCCATCTCTTTCACAGGTGGCTGATGCTGCAGAAAATCACCGCCATAAATGGTGTCGTCGAAGTGCTTCCACTCGGTGTCGCCCTGCTGCCGGGTCAGCGCATTGACACTATTGATGCCCCCTTGGGCGCAGACACTGTGCGACCGCTTGACGGGCACCAGGCTGACCAGATCGACGTTCACGCCGAGCTCCGCCATCCGCATCGTGGCCGAAAGACCGGCCAAGCCACCACCAATCACGAGGACTCTGGGTTGTGCCATGCTCGGGCTCCTTCTGGCGTTGAACGGGTGTTGAACTAGCTCGTAACTGGCTTCGGTCTGGCTCGACTATCGAGACCGCTGGCTGGCCGGGCGGTTGATCAGGATCCTGCCGGCGGCTTTGCCGCAGGAACGGATGCGGGGACAACGACCGCGTCAGTTGGCTCTGGCGCGTGTTCGAGGCGGACAGCCGGCGAAGGCTGTTGCGGCCGACCGCCTTCCGACGGAAGTTCTCCTCCCTCCAGCATCCTCTTGACGTCCTCCATGCGGGTTTCGATCTGCCTGGCCTGCTCAACGTTGACGGTTCGCATCCCGCCCAACGCACCAAGCCCAGCCCCACCCAGGAGCACTCCGACGAACACGCTGATGAGATTGGCCCTCCGCATCGCAGCGGGGCTGGTCCATAGCCCCCAGGTGATGCCCATCGTCCAGAGACCGTTCGAAAAATGAAACACGGTCGAAAGGATGCCCACCGCATACAGGATCGTCACCAGCAGGGGGCGGAGCACGACGGCCGCCGAACTGGTCGCATAGTGCGGATCAAACCTGCCACCACCAAACGGGGTCCCCAGCCAGTGCAGCTGTGTCACGTGCCAGATAATGAACACGAAGGCGATCATTCCCGTCGCCCGCTGCAGGGTATACCGCACGTTGCTCACATAGGCATAGGAGCCGACGTTGGGCATACCGTTGGCAATGATCACGAAACCGACCACCGCGTGGAAAATCATCGGCAGAAAAATGAATGCCCATTCAATGGGCACCAGGAGCGGCCCCAGCGAGTGGATCATGTCCACTCGGGCCTGAAACGTGGCCGGACCGGCCAGCACCGAGGCATTGGTGAGGAGGTGTACGGCCAGAAAGGCACCCACCGGCATGAGGCCTGCCAGCGAAAACAGCCGGTAAATGAGGAACTGATTGCGGGCAAAAAATGACTGGGATGGATCGTTCGCGGTCACAGACTGCCTCGCTGCACTGAGTTCAACGGCGGGATCGACGGGTTCAACGGCGGGTTCAACGGCGGGATCGACGGGGCGGAAAGCTTTCGAACGGTAGTACTCGAAAAGCCCGCTGGAGTATAGATTTGTCGTGGGACGCGGCAACGGTGGCATCGCATTTGGCGGCCGTTTCATCTGATTTTATACTTCCCGGTTGTGTTCCGACCGCTGTGCGGAGGTCTGTTGGTGCCGAATCCAGTCCCACACCCTGTAAGCCTCGACCAGACCGGACAGTGCGACGCCGGGGCGGTTTTGGAGCACCTGCCGGATGGGATCGCGCTGGTGCGTGGCGACGGCACCATCGTCTGGGCCAACAGCCGCCTCACGGGCTGGTGCGGCAAGTCCGACCTGCGGGGCCTCAACTTTTTCGAGTCGCTCGATCGCCCTGACATGCTCGGGCCCGACGCGGATCCTTTCGGCATTGCGATCGGCACCGGCCGCACGACGACCGCAACACTGCGGACTGCCGACAACCGCTATTTCCACCTCCAGGCTGCGGCCGGCACAGCCGTCGAGAACACGCCCGTCGCCGTGGCTGCCGTACGGGATGTGACACACACGATCCTGGAGCAGCAGAAGTTGGCGGCCATTCATCAGGCCGGCCAGAAACTCGCCGATCTTGCGCCGGCAGAACTGGCAGACATGACCGTCGAGGAACGGATCGAACTGCTCAAGAGCAACATCCTCTATTACTCGAAAGACCTGCTGCAGTTCGACGTTGTCGAAATTCGGCTGCTCGACCGGCAGACAGGCCGGCTCGAGCCCCTGCTCGCAGTTGGCATGCAGCCCGAAGCGGAGGCCCGCGTGCTCTACGCGCGGCCTGAACACAATGGCGTCACCGGCTACGTCGCCGCCACCGGCCGCAGCTATTTCTGCAGTGATACCACCAAGGATCCGCTCTACCTCGAGGGCTGCAAGGGGGCCAAAAGCTCGCTCACTGTTCCCCTCATGCTGCATGAACAGGTGATCGGGACGTTCAACGTCGAGAGCCCGGAGCCAGGCGGTTTTTCCGACACCGACCTGCGGTTTCTCGAGATCTTCTCGCGTGACGTCGCGGCCGCACTCAATACGCTCGAACTACTCGTGGCTGAAAAGGCCTCGACCGCGGCCGAGAGCATCGAGGCGATCCACGGCGCCGTGGCGCTGCCGGTGGACGACATCCTCAACGATGCCGTCAGTGTCATGGAACGCTACATCGGCCACGACGCGGATCTCGTCGAGCGGCTGCAACGCATTCTCCGCAATGCCCGCGACATCAAGCAGGTCATCCAAAAGGTGGGCGAGCAGATGACCCCCAGCTCCGCGCACGCCCAGCGGCGTCAGAGCGATCGCCACCCGACGCTCTGTGACCGACGCGTGCTCGTGGCCGACGCCGACGAACAGGTGCGGGCTGCGGCGCACGCGTTGCTCGAACGGTATGGCTGCACCGTGGAAACAGCACGCGACGGCATGGAGGCGGCTTCGATGGTCCGGGCCTGCGGTGCCGAGGCATACGACGTGATCATCGCCGACATCCGCCTGCCCGACATGAGCGGCTACGAGCTCTTCGTCAGGCTGCGGGAGTTGCGGGAGTCCGTTCCGCTGGTTCTGATGACCGGATTTGGATACGACCCCGGGCATTCAATTGTCAAAGCCCGGCAGGCCGGCATCGATCTTGTGCTCTTCAAGCCGTTCCGGATCGATCAGCTGATCGATACCGTTGAAAAGGTAATCGCACGTGCGCCGGCGGTCGCGGCAGGTGTGAGCGGCTCCACGGCGGACCGCCACCAGGCCCACCGCGGCTGACCAACCCCATCCGTCGAGGGGTGTCGACCTGCCTGGCCAGTGCTGATTCAGGCTGCGAAACGCGGCCATGGCAGCCTGACGAGTCTGGGCAGCCTGCCACGCGAGACATGCCCTTGACCTGCGTTCGCGCAGACGGCTACTTCTCCCCACCTACGGACTCGGTCCTGGGCACAGGAAGCAGCATCAATGCCACGCGCGAACAGCCTGACGGCGAAACACCCAGCACAAGCGGCCCCTCGGGACTGCCGAAGGGACAGCATGATCGCTGTCCTGCTCGGCATCCTCTGCCTGGTCGGCACGCTTGGCCACAGCCTGAGCTTGTCAGCCGCGGATCCGGCCCCCGAGCCGCCGATGCCGGCGACGGCCGAGGCGGCGGCCGCCCAGAGAATCATGGCGGAGGCGATTTCAAAGTCTGCTGAGAACGACCGCCAGAACACAGGCCGCGCACCGGTCGATAGCGGGACCGGCACGGCCGCCGGCGTTCCGGATGACCTGCTGGTCGCGCGGATATCGGCCGAGGTCGCCGCCAAACAGCTCGAAGCCAGACGGACCGCACAACGGTCCCCCGCCGATGCGCTCGCTCTGCTGGACGAGGCGGCCGCGAAGATCACCGATCCGGGCGTTCCAGAGCGGGTGCGGACGCAGCTCCAGCAACGGATCGAAAGGGCCCGACGCGACATCGAGGAATCGACAGGCAAGCGGCGGGCCGAACTCGAGATGGAACGGAAGAGCGCCGCAGTCGAGGCCCGGGTCGACCGCGAACGATCCCAGAAGGTCGAAGTCGACCAACGCCTGGCGATGCTCGTCGAGGAATACAATTCGCTCATCGATTCGCAGCGGTTTCCCGAGGCCGAGGCGGTCGCCAAGAAGGCCGGCCAGCTCGCCCCCGACAACCCGATCGTGCGGCAGTTGCTCTCCCAGAGCCGTGTCATCCGCCGTCTCGACACGCAGAAGACGATCGAGGGACAGAAGCGACAGGGCTTCATGGATGTCGCCGAGGACGCGGAGCGGTCTTCCACACCGTTCGTCGGCCCGATTGAGTTTCCCACCACCCACGACTGGGAGGATCTGACGAAAAATCGCACGCGGCTCCAGGCGGAGGGCCGTGCACGGGCGACGCCTGCCGAGCTGCAGATCCAGAAACGGATGAGCGTGAAGGTGAAGGCGTCGCACCGTGACCAGCCTCTCTCTGCCGTGCTCGACGCCCTCGCCAAGCAAGCCGACGTGCCGATCCATCTCGACATGGTCGGCCTCGAGCAGGAGGCGGTCCGCAGCGATACACCGGTGACCATTTCGCTCGATCAGCCGATCTCACTGAAAAGCGCGCTCAAACTGCTTCTCGAGCCGCTCCATCTCGATTACGTCATCAAGGATGAGGTGCTCAAGGTGACGAGCCCTCGGCTGGTGAAGGGCGAGGTCTACAGCATCTCCTATCCGGTGGCCGATCTCGTGATCCCGATCCCGAATTTCTCATCCGACGGGCTGGGCATCACCGGAGCCCTCCGCGACGGTTACGCCAGGCTTGGCCCACGGAACGGCGTTTCTGTCCAGTTCGGTCCGCCGCCGGTCGGTATCAACGGCGTGAGTCGTTCGGGGTCCGATTCAGGCATCGACCCGGCTTCGCTCGCGCAGTTTCAGGCGGGAGGCAATGCTCCCGCGATGGGTTCGACCCCCTCAATTCCCTTCGGACCGCCTACGGGCGGCGGGAGCCAGGCTGACTTCCAGTCACTCATCGACCTCATTCAAAACACCGTCTCCCCGACGACGTGGAACACCGTCGGCGGACAGGGAGCCATCCAGCCATTTGCCACGAATCTGAGCATCGTCGTGAGCCAGACGCAGGAGGTGCATGAGGAGATTGCCGACCTGCTTGAACAGCTCCGCCGGCTGCAGGATCTGCAGGTGACGATCGAGGTGCGATTCATCCGCCTTAACGACACCTTCTTCGAACGGATCGGCGTCGACTTCGATTTCAATATTCAGACCGGCGTCAATTCGCCGCTCAACATGACGGCCGTGCCCACCCAGACCAACGGCTCCCTTTCGCCGTCATCGCTCGGCATTCAGGCCGCCCCGGGAACACGCAGCCAGACAATCGGCCTCGACAACACCGGCTCACCGGGCGTGGCGTTGGGCGGAGGTGGTGGTGGCCAGCAGGGTGGTGGCCAGCAGGGCGGTGGCGTCGGTGGTCAGCAGGGGCAGATCCAGCAGACTCCCAGCTACTTTTCGATTCCCTTCCGGCAGAATAGTTTTGGCAGCGCCACGGTGCCGTCGCTGCCAGGCCTGCCCGATCCGGCAACATCGGCCGCCAACTTCGGCTTCGCGATCCTGAGCGACATCGAGGCCTTTTTCCTGATTCAGGCGGCACAGGGCAACACGCGATCCAACGTCATGCAGGCGCCGAAGGTCACGCTCTTCAATGGCCAGAATGCCTTCATCTCCGACACCACTCAGCGGCCGTTCGTGACGAGCGTTGTGCCGGTGGTGGGCGATTTTGCAGCCGCCCAGCAGCCGGTGATCACCGTGCTCTCCGAGGGCACAGCCGTGAATGTGCAGGCTGTTGTTTCGAGCGACCGGCGGTTCGTCCGACTGACACTCGTGCCATTCTTCTCCCAGATTGGCAAGGTCGAGCAGTTTCAGTTCGAGGGCACGCGGTCCACGAAATCCAAGAGCAGCGACGAGAAGTCAGGGTTGGCGGGTGACGCGAATGCCGGCCAGTCGTTGCAGGCAGGCGTCGAGACGCAGGCCAAGGCCAACCGCGAGGAGGAGGTGTTCTCCCGGGGCACCACGATTCAGCTGCCTGAATTTATTTTCACGACCGTGACGACGACCGTCAGCGTGCCCGACGGCGGCACGGTGCTGCTCGGCGGCATCAAGCGGCTCCGCGAGGGCCGCAACGAATTCGGCGTGCCGATCCTGTCGAAGATTCCCTACGTCAACCGCCTCTTCAAAAACGTCGGCATGGGTCGCACCACCGACAGCCTGATGCTGATGGTGACGCCACGCATCATCATCCAAGAGGAAGAGGAGGACAAACTCCTCGGTGCCAGCCGGCCCTGATCCCCGTCTCCCGGAACCACAGCCATGCTGAAGTTTTGTTTTTTCTCCGGGAGCATCCTGGCCGGGATCGGCGTGGCAGCGGGCTCCTTCGGCGCCCACGGTCTCAAAGACCTGCTTGCGGCCACCGGCCGGGCCGACAACTGGGAGACGGCCGTGCGATACTGCCTCTACCACGCCCTCGCGCTTCTCTTCATCGCGGTGGCAGCGGCATTGCCTTCCATGGCCCACGCCCGCGGGCTCCTGCAAGCTTCTGGATGGTGCTTTCTCTTTGGCACGCTGATCTTCAGCGGGTTTCTCGCGGCGCTCGCGCTGTCGGGCCTGAAGATCCTGGGGGCGATTGTGCCGATCGGCGGCGTGCTTTTCCTGATCGGCTGGGCCCTGCTGGCCGTGGCTGCCCTGCGTCAACAACCCACCTGATCCCGGGTCGCACCGGTTCCGTCGGGGCTCGGGGCAATCTCCACCCGAAGTCAGACAGGAGTCAGACAGAAGTCAGGGGTTGTCTGCGGTGGACTCGACCTCGTTTTGCGTGTCACGCTCTGCAGCCGTCTCGTCCACTTCGTCCACACTTTCTTCGCTCGGCATGTCCTTCTCGGCAGGCATCGCCCCTTTGCCCTTCGGCTTTTCGTCACCAAACGGATCGTCGCCAAAGGGATCGTCCTCTGCCTTGTCGGCCGGAGCGACCGCTGGCTTCGGTTTTTTCGGGTTGCGCGGCTGGGCCGCCGGCTCTGCTGCCTCAGTGGGCTCAGCCGGGTCAGACGGAGCAGGCACTTCCTCGACACCCGGGACGACCGTTTCCGGCCGGATATCCTCCGGTCGACGACGCCGGCGGACATTGCCCGTGGCCTCCTCAATCGCTGAATAACGCCTGCCGTATGCCTGCTGCTCCCGCTGCAGGGCCCCGAGCCGCGCCCGCGCTCGGAAACGCTCGAGGGCTAATCGATCGGGCCCCTGAACTCTTTCCAGCGACAGCGACACCCGGCGGATACTGCCCGAGGTCGCCTCCCGTTCTGCTCCGGAAGCGAAATCGGCATCGGCCTCGCTCGTGCGGCCGAGCCGCAAGGCAGCCAGTCCGCGGAAGTAGTAACTCCGCGGGTCGGATGTGCCGGCCTCGATCGCGTTGGTGAGATCGTCGTATGCCCGGTTGAAATCACCGGCATGGTAGGCGTGAATGCCACCGCCGATCGCATCCCGCACAACGCCCGGTTCCTCGCCCGCAAACTCGCCTGCCATGCTGGCCCCGGCGGTGATCGCAACGGCAAGCGCAAGGAAAGCAGGCCGTAGCCGGTACGTGCTCCTGCTTGCAGCCTGCCTGCGTTGCCTCAGCGCACCCTCTCCACGCCCGTTATGCTCAAGCCTGACCATCGGCGCCTTCTCCATGCGGATTCATACGGATCCATGCGGATTCATGCGGATTCATGCGGACAATCCTCCCCCACAACCAGCACCTGTATAGCATCGGCTTCCAGCCGGGATCATACCCCGCCAGCTACCAGTTCGCCGCACAACCGTTGCCACCGGTCGATTACCCGGGCCGCAGGGTCTGCCCGTCCCCGGCGATCCCGCGGCAGCGGGCATGGCGGCGAAATGTCGGCTCATCGAGAAATACGGCAGCCCGCACCAGTTGCACTATCACACGTTGCTGCGGCCAGCCAAAGCCGGCCAACAGCCGGTCGAACTCGGTGGCGGGGCAACTCCCTTTGAGATCGGTGAGGAGGACCCGTCCATCCTTCTCATAGAGGTTGCCATCCACTTGCCACCACGGCCCCTCGCGCGGGCTCGTCCAGACGATCGATCCGTCGGGCTCGACATACATGCGATCGAGCCGGGCAAGCCGGGCAAGTGCCTCGTCAAAGTCGATCGCCATCGGCAACGCGAGGAGTTCGCGAGAGACCGCACGCGTGGGCCACTCGCCAAGCGCGTCGGCATACGGCTGGCTCCTCGGCAGGTCGGCGAACGCCTGAGAACAGCCGTGCAGTGTGATCTCGAAGGCGTAGAGAGCGTTGTCGGGGTTCGTCATATAGAGCCCGCTTCGAAACTGTCGATACCGACGCTCGCCGCGACCCAGGCGGCGTACGGCGCTTCCCATTGTCTCTCCATCGTCAGGAGTCGCCTCTGGATCCATTGCTCACGCGGCGTCGACGATGCCGCGGCCGGCCCAGGGCTCGCATGCCGTGCGCGACCGCCAGATACCGCGATCTCCCTGGCCTTCCTCGTCGTCATCAGCCAGCGTCGCGATCGCCTGCAACGCCAGCCATTCTAGCTGCAATCCGTCACAGCCCGGCCCGACGACGGCGACGGCCGGCGTCCCAGACTCGTCTTCGACACATGCGTGGGCCCGCACGGCCCGCGGGCCGAGGCATACCACCCGCCGTCGCCAGGCTGCTGGAGCAGCCATGTCGGCGGGCGGATGGCCAAGAATGGTGGTGGAACCACCGGAGGGTGCCATTTCCAACGCCTGCGAAAACACCGCGGCATGACCGCCTGGTGGGCCCGATCGGCCTGCCTCGAAATGTTCACCTTCACGGTCAAGATCGAGCCATTCCGCGAGGCGGTCCACCCGATCGACGCCGTCGTCGCCGTACGGTGGAAGCCGCCGTGCAGCGCGGTGCCAGAGGGACAGGGACAGTCGCCAGGCATCGATCACTTCCTGTCGGGCCGTGTCGGTGAGCGTGCCCCCCCGGCCGCAAACGGCCAGCCAGTCGACGAGCCGCTTCGAGGCCTCGAGCACGCCACCCACGGCCAGCCGGCGCACCAGGCCAGGGGCCAACGAGCGGATCGCGGCAACGCCGTCGAGCAGTCGGCCAAACCGGGCGATCAGATCGACGGCGAGGCTGGCTCCCAGTGTGTGTCCAAGACCGTCTGTTGCCTGAAGCGGATCCATTTCGGCTCCGTGCCGCACGACGAAGTGGTCGTTCGACCAGCATGTGCCGACCACCGGGCCGGTTCGGGAGGCGGCCCAGCCGGGAGCCAGCCGGTCGAGCCACCGGTCGCGATCTCCGCACAAGGCGACGACCCTCACCGGCACGCGACGCGAGGCCGTTGGCATCGGACGTCCATGGCGATCGGGTAGCGGCACTTCGATCCCGCGTCGCATCCAGGCCGTGAGCGTGGCCATGAGACGTGCACCGCGACCGAGCGCACCGATCGCAACCCGCTCAAGCGCGGCCGCGGCCCGCCGGTCGCCATCCCACGGGCGGACGTCGCCCGTCCACTCGCGGCTCACGAGCCAGTCAAAGGTGTCGCCTGCGAGTACGACATCGATCGCGTCCACGGGACGGTAGCTGCCATCACGACGAAAACCGTAACGCAGGCTCGAACGGCAGACTTCGAAGCGGAAACGGTCGACCCATCTGCGGGGCGGATCGGCGGAGAGGGTGCCGTCCGATACGCACCAGTTTGATGTCACGACGAGCATGAAAGTGTTCCTGCCGCTACCGGCGGGCCACGCCAGACGATGGAGGGCACACTGGGACTCCGGGGACTATCGGCACGGCGAAACGTCTGGAGTGACGAGAGGCCGCGGCGGCCACACCACCTGTCGCCTCGGGCGCGTCTTTGCTGGTTACGTCTCCCCTGCTGGTTACGGATCCCCTGCTCTTTGCGGATCCCCTGCTGGTTACACCGACGTGAATTGGTTTTTGATTTCCATTTCAGGTGCCTCTGATTGGCCCAGAGGATAACCCTCCCGGTAGCGGCCGGTAGGGAGGGGCTCCGTCAACTCCCGGACACGTTGAAAACTTGCCGCCACGAAAGAGACGGACGGCGAGCCGGGATCGGCTGAAGCTCGACGAGCGTTGGAATTTCGCCTGCACGACGTCTGCTGCGGCTT
>Ga0247831_1005608_pt1 | contig 15515 bp, 12 predicted proteins | sample LaCruzMarch2015__9_FD_192406 | JGI IMG/M metagenome (GOLD analysis project Ga0247831, IMG submission 192406) | Freshwater microbial communities from meromictic Lake La Cruz, Castile-La Mancha, Spain - LaCruzMarch2015_1m | ecosystem: Environmental > Aquatic > Freshwater > Lake | place: Spain... | reverse complement strand
GCCTGTTTCAGGTGTACAGAATATTCTTCAAGCTGCTGTTGGACCTAGACCAATTGCTTTTGCAAGTACTATCAATTCTATTGGTGAGGTAAATTTAAGTCCGTTTAGTTTTTTTAATGTTTTTAGCGCCAATCCGCCAATTCTCATTTTTTCGCCTGCCAGAAGGGTGCGTGATAATACAACCAAGCACACACTAGAGAATGTTTTGGAAGTTGCCGAAGTCGTGATCAATGTTGTTAACTACGATATGGTTCAGCAAATGTCTCTTTCTAGCACCGAATACCAAAAAGGAGTGAATGAATTTGAGAAGGCTGGATTTACTGCAATACCATCAGAAACAATCAAACCACCGAGGGTTACAGAAAGTCCAGTGCAATTTGAATGTGAAGTACAACAAGTAATTGCTTTAGGAGAGCTAGGTGGTGCAGGGAACTTGATAATTTGTTTGGTGAAGCGAATTCACGTCAATGAAGCTATATTGAATCAAAATAACCAGATCGATCAACACAAAATTGATCTTGTTTCCCGCCTTGGTGGAAATTGGTATTGCCGTGCAAATGGTGATGCGCTTTTTGAAGTAGAAAAACCACTTACCACCTTAGGAATTGGTGTAGATCAAATCCCAACCGACATTCGTTTTTCAACAGTTTTAACGGGCAATCATCTTGGTCAATTAGGCAATGTAGAAGCTTTACCCGACCACCAATCTTTACAAGAATTCAAGCAATCCGAAATCTATGCATTGCTGCTGATGGATGTTCCAACCACAGATTTCGCACATCACCGAGTGGCTGCAAGTTTGCTCGACAAAGGCGATACGCTTACAGCTTGGAAAGTGCTGCTTGCGGAGCGCTGAGAATGACGGTAGCATTGTGGCCGCCAAAACCCGCCGAGTGACTTAATGTGTGATCGATCTTGCCTTCCATGGTTTTTCCACACAGCTGGATACCTGAATTGACGAAAGAGATTTCTGTATCGAAGTGATTTATCCCCGCAGGGAAAGCCTGATTCTGCAATGCCAAAACGTTAAATGCTGCTTCAACTGCACCTGCAGCGCCAAGCAAATGGCCGGTCATACATTTGGTTGCCGACATCGGAATAGTTCTCAACAAATCGCCAAAAACAGCGTGAAACCCATTGTATTCGGCAGAATCGCCATTGGGTGTTGATGTAGCATGTGGGTTAATTAATTGAATTTCAGATGCATCAAGCTTTGCCATTTCAAGTGCCATCCGAATTGAAGCCGAAGTGCCATAACCATCCATATCGGCAGCTGTAGGATGTCCTGCATCGTTCGCATTTCCGCAACCAGAAAGCACTGCAAGGATGTTTGCACCTCTTTTTTCTGCATGCGATAAAGTCTCTAAAACCAAAGCAGCTCCGCCTTCTCCCAAAACAAATCCATCGCGGCTGTTTGCGAATGGACGGGAGGCTTCAACCATGGCGTCGTTCCGTGTGCTGAGGGCTTTCATCGCGCCGAAACCTCCAATAACAGAGGGTGTGATCGGTGCATCCGAACCACCAGTAACCATTGCATCGCAAAGTCCGGCTCTGAGATAAAGCATCGCAGTTAAAATCGCTGCATTCGACGAGGCACAAGCAGCTACAGAAAGTTGGTTAGGACCTTTAAATCCATACCGTGAAGCAATCCATCCACTTGCAGAATCGGGCAAGGCTTTCGATTGGAAATAGGGCGAAAAACGTGGTCTTGACCTATCAGTTGCATATGCTACCAACGCCTCGTCAATGCTCTCAATTCCACCATTTCCTGAAGCCCATGAAACTCCAGTTCGATCTGGTTTAAAACTCCCTTGATTGAGTTGCGCCATGTTCAATGCTTCATCGCAAGCTGCCAAAGCGTACCAGCTCAATCGATCCATTTTTCGCAACTGTTTCACATGGTCGATCCCGCTAGGGTCAAATCCTTCTATTTCAGCAGCAAAATGCGTGTTAAACGGCGCAGAATCAAAGCGTGAAATTGCCTTTACACCCGAAATTCCATTGCGCAAAGAATTCCAGTTTTCTTGTACATTTTTCCCTACCGGGGATAGGATTCCGATTCCGGTAACAACGATCGGTTCTGCATTCATGCGGCGAAAATACCTATTCTAGTGAAGCGCCACTAAGGGCTCACCAAATTGATGCTAACCATAGAATAAAATGTGTTCCCGAGAAAATTCTCCATTCCATAGGTTTGATCACCGAAGAAGCCTCTAAAGAAGTCGCCATTAGGCACTTCATCCACATTGAAACTGTAGTTGTAACGGAATCCTGCTTGGGCAGAAATCCAAATGAAGTTCTTAATCGATCGTTCGAAAACAGCCCTTATTCTCAATTCTCCACGACGAAGTTCAGCTCCATTGATTAGAGTTTCCATTGAAAGTGGATTTCCAAAGTTTTGGTAAGAAAAATTCCCATCTATATTCATTCGATAACTTTGTCCTTCGAGCTCATAACCCAACAACAACAAGCTTCTCGACGAAAATGTACGACGATAATGCGCTCTTGCAGGGAAGAGCACTTCGGCTCCCCATTTTCGATTTGGCGCTGTGTAATTGTACAGAAATACTGGGATGTAATTCATTTCTCCCACTCTGTAGGTTCGCGACAAACCAAATCCATACATGAGCCTCTCGTGCATTTTCCAGCCGTACACCAAAGCGGCTGAGTATTTCAAGAACTTTAAATTGAGGAATTTATTGAATGAATAATCTCCATTTAAGTCTGAAGAACCTTGGAAAAGCAGAAATCTTTTTTCATTTAAAGGCTTAAAAACCGTGAGATTCAAGCCAATTGTCGTAAGTCCATTTTCCAATAAATTACGCCCTAAAACAGCCGTTGAATTAGCAGTTCCTGAATATCGTTGGGCTGCATAATTCAAGCCAGCTTGAACAATCACGCTGTTCTTAGAAATTACAGGGATATTAAATTGGAGTCTTTCACCACTCGAATAATCGAAATTGGTATTTACATTACCGGCCTCCTCGAGTTTATAGGGACCTTGAAAATCGAAGCCAACCGAAATTAATTTCTGCGGACTTAAATCAAGCACCTTTGAAGTACAATATCTTTTTGCACCTTCATCAGCAAAGTCGAGGTTTTCGTACTGACTATAATCTTCTGCTGCAGCTGTAGAATCAGGTTGTGCGAAAAGGAAGCCAGGGACAAAAACCAATAAAAGCAGCCAATTTCTCATCACTTCTTCTGCGTTTGCAGGCGTTTCCAAACATCTGTTCTTCCAAATGCAGAAATTCCTATGAAGCCTCTGATGTCGAGTGTGTTGTTGTCTTTCATGGTGATAACACAATCGTAAGTGCTTCCGTTTTCTGGATCATAAATAGTTCCGCCATCCCATTCATTTCCGCTTTTAAAGTTGAAATCCTTTAGAAGTCTGTAGCCTTTCAATGGAACGGTTTGCAGGTTAGCGTCAGAATTGTTTTTGTCAACTTTTGGCTTTCCTGTTTCAGGATCATTGGGTTCTTTGAGCCAAACAATTTTACCATAATAGCGTGTTCCAATCTTTTCAATTTTCACGCGCGCTTTACCATTGCTAGGTTCCCAAATTCCTATAATCCGATCGCCTTGATCTTGTGCAGAAATTGAATGGGCAAATAATGTAAAGGTGCTTAACACCAACAACAAGAGGGTTTTCATAATGATTACTTTGAAACAGTTAGTTCAAAAACGATGTTCGCTTTAAATTGTGCACTTGCATCTTGGTCTTTCGAAAGATTAGCATCTGTTACCAAGAAGATTTTATCTTGCATGAAAAAGTCGGTGAGTTCGGCCTCTTTCGAAACCGTTAGCTCAGCGTTTTTAGCACCTACAGGGATCGGATTTATTATCGCAGCATTTACCATCGAACTGTTTTGTGCGGTTAATTGAAGTGCAATCGAATTGAAAGCCCCAAAACCAACACTGTCTGCAGTGCTGAAGGATGCCGATTTTAATTGCACTTTTTCAAGTTGGTCTTTGGTGAAGCCAGCTTTTTTCAAAGTATCGTTTATCGCATTTGCCAACTCATATTGCATAGTATTTGGACCTTCGAACAATGGACCTTCGGCAGTAAAAGCTACGTCCTTTAAGGTGTAGGTAATAGTTTGATTGGAGCCGCAAGAGGCTAATATTACCGACAAGACGATGATTTGAAAGAGTATTTTCATGTTTTTGATTTTACAAAAGTTAGCAAACATAATTAGAAACGATTTGTTTTGACTCTTATATATGGAAAGAATCCCAATAATTGGATGTGAAGATGAATGTTGGTATGATGAAAATTTTCTTCAACAGAAAGATGCTTCATCACTTTTCAACAGAATTTCTAATGAAACAGATTGGATTCAGCCTCAAATCAGAATGTTCGGTAAATGGGTTGATCAACCTAGATTGCTAGCGTGGCAGTCGTCGGAAGGATTAAGTTATTCGTATTCAGGAATCACATTAGCTGCCAATCCATACTCAAGTGCGGTAGCTGAGATTGCTGGAAAAATCGAATTGCAAACAGGCCTTAAATTTAATTCGGTGCTCATCAATTTCTACCGTGATGGAAAAGACAGCATGGGTTGGCATGCCGACAATGAGCCTGAATTGGGCGATGATCCGATGATTGCTTCTTTGAGTTTAGGTTCGGCAAGAGATTTCGTATTGAAGCATAACCAACGCAGCGATTTGAAGAAAGTGTTTTTGCTCACCTCTGGAAGTTTATTGCTGATGGGGAAAGGCATGCAAAAGAATTGGAAACACGCATTGCCTAAACGAGCCCACGCTGGACCTCGAATAAATCTCACTTTTCGGCGGATTCTTGTTGGAGAATAAAGCTTATTTTTGGTCGTTCTTCAAGATCAATCGTTTTAGATACATGTATAGGCTTATTCCTTTTGTTTTCGCAATTTTAGCTGGACTTGCTGCCAATTGTCAAGGATCGTTTCAAATTGCTTTGTTGAAATACAATGGGGGAGGAGATTGGTATGCAAATCCTACATCATTGCCCAATTTGATCTCCTTTGCCAATAGAAATCTAAATGCAGGCATTGCCGAAGAACCTGCTAATATTGATGCAGCCGATCCCCAGATTTTTAATTACCCATTCATCCACATGACTGGTCACGGCAATGTGGTTTTTTCGACGGTCGAAACCGACAATTTGCGCGCTTATTTAACGGGTGGTGGTTTTCTCCATGTAGACGATAATTTCGGGATGGATCCATTTATTCGTCCGCAGTTGAAACGAATTTTTCCTGATCTAGATTTAATTGAAATTCCACCATCGCATCCCATTTTTCATCAAACATTTGATTTTCCAGCTGGATTGCCCAAAATACATGAGCACGATGGTAAATCGGCACAAGCATTTGGCTTGTTTTACCAGGGAAGAATGGTCGTATTGTACACTTTTGAGTGCGATTTAGGCGATGGTTGGGAAGATCAAAATGTGCACAAAGACTCTGAAGCCAATCGTCAGAAAGCCCTAAAGATGGGAGCAAATATTTTGCAGTATGTGATGATGGGCAATGATCCCATTAAGCGACCTTAGACAATTTAGGCAGATACAAAACTTGTCATGTAGAGCGATCCCATTGAAGGTGTATCGTTGAAAAACTTGACCGTTTCCTCCGGCTTTAGTGCCGCCAAAACATACAACATAGGTAAATAATGTTCTGTACTTGGGATGGCTAATTGAGCTGGTTTTCCCAATTGATTGAAGTTAATCAGTTTTTGATGGTTCCCTTGCTTGATAGCATCTACAACAATGGTATTAAATTCAGTTGCCCAATCGAATGCTTTGTCTGGATTACGCCAATCGAGCAACCCAAGATTGTGCACGATGTTTCCGCTGCCTAAAATGAGGACTCCTTTTTTTCTTAATGTTTGCAGCATTTTGGCCATTTCATAATGGCGATTAGGTGCTTTTCGGTAATCTAAACTCAATTGAATTACTGGAATGTTTGCATTTGGAAACATCGGTTTCAGCACGCTCCAAGTGCCGTGATCAAGGCCCCAAGAAAGATCGGTTTTTGCTTCATAGTCGTGCAGCAACTGAGCCGTTTCTGCAGCTAATTTTGGATCGCCAGGCGCTTTGTATTGTGCATCAAACAAGGCTTGTGGAAATCCACCAAAATCATGAATTGTTTCTGGAAATGGACTCGCCATGAGCTTCGTTCCATCAGTTTCCCAGTGGGCCGAAATGGTTAAAATTGCCTTAGGCTTTTGAATTTTCAATCCGAGAGCGGTCCAACTATCGGAATATTTGTTTTTCTCGATAGCATTCATTGGACTACCATGTCCAACAAACAAAACAGGCATTTCTAAATGTTGATCATCGCTAAGTAGCAAATCTTTGATCATTCTTTCGGGTGAAGTAAACATAGCTAAAGCGGATAATTTTGCGAATTTTCTTCTTTCCATTTGATTTCACTAACAACAATAACAATCAAAGGTAACAGATTAAATGTACATACATATAATTTTCGTTCTTTGGTTTTATAAGTTGTTCAATATGAATTTTTAATGTTGAATGAAATGTATCTCTCTGATAGTAATCTTTAGAAAAAATCTTATCTATTAGGTATTAAGAAGCGGGCAGAAATCAATCATGTTTCTAATATTTATTAGACTCCTTACGTGCAGATTTGTGCCAATTAAAAGATGTTTCAAAATTACACTGCAGTCAAGTTGTTATGAATGTAGAGAAAAATGACCTTCCTGGTATCAGCGAATGAATGGCATTTCAAATTGAATTGTTCACTTTCGAGAAGTAATTGAAGAGGAAAAATTGTTCGATTAATCTATCACCAAATTGTTTTATGCTGAAAAGTTAATTTGGAGCCCGCAATAATATTTTTAGGGAAAACCCAATATCCCCTTCCCAAGGGGCAAAATAATTGAATGAAGAATCGCCCCCAAAAAATAACCGGTTATAATCGATTAAATCGGATAATATAAAACCGAAGACATGTATAGTATAGACAGTCAGTTAAATACATAAATTATGCATTGATTTTATGTGTCTATTTAAAAGAGTAAAACTTGTATCAGTGAAACTCTGCATGAAATTTCGCTTTCTTGCAAGAAATTAAAACATGCCCAGAATTCTCGCTTTCGATTTCGGTACCAAACGAACCGGTATTGCTGTTACAGATAACCTTCAAATGATCGCAACTGCATTGAAGGTCGTTTCGGAAGCAGAACTCATCCCTTTTGTGAAGCAATTTATTGCCACAGAATCGGTTTCAACAATCGTAATCGGTGAGCCCAAACACCTTGACGGCTCGCTCAGCGGACCCATAGAAGCGCTCAATAATTTCGTGAAGTTTTTCGAAAACAACTACCCCAGTATTCCTGTCAAACGGGTAGATGAACGTTTTACATCTTCCCTTGCAACACAAACATTGTTGATGGCTGGTGCATCAAAAAAACAGCGGGCAGTAAAGGAAAATACCGACCAAATAGCAGCTGTCATTATCCTCCAAAGTTATCTCGAACAACAGCAATTTAATCGGAACACTTAAAATCACCAATGCATCATTCTAATCGTTTGGTTACTTTTGCAATATGATTTTACCGATTGTAGCCTTTGGTAATCCTGTGCTCAAGCAAAAAGCACAAGAGATTTCTGCAGATTATCCTCATTTGAATGATCTGATTTCTAATATGTTTCAAACAATGTACACTGCCAACGGGGTTGGATTAGCTGCACCACAAGTGGGCTTATCGATCCGTTTGTTTGTGATTGATGCAACACCATTTGCAGATGAAGAACCGCTTCTCAAAGGGTACAAAAAAGCCTTCATTAATGCACAAATCATAGAAGAAACTGGCGATACTTGGTCATTCAATGAAGGATGTTTGAGCATTCCTGGTATTCGTGAAGATGTGATCCGTCAGAAAGAAATCTTAATCCGTTACCAAGACGAGAATTTTAACACCGTTGAAGAAAAGATCTCAGGAATCCTTGCTCGCGTTATTCAACATGAGTACGACCATATCGAAGGCATTCTTTTTACCGACCGCATTAGTACGCTTAGAAAAACCTTGCTTAGATCCAAATTAAGCAACATTACAAGAGGACAGGTAAAAGTTGATTATAGAATGAAATTTCCTATGCTTAGAAAGTGAGCAATTTTCTATTTTTATCCCAAATTAATAAGACATACACTCTAATATGATTCAGAAACTTACGGTTGGCTTGCTATTTATTCTAAGTATAGTGGTTACTTCTTGCGGAAGCAGCAGTGAAGACGCAGTGGCAAAAATCAATGGACTTGAAAAGAAACTGCTCGATGCCAATGGAAATCCGATCAATGAAGTTGCTGCTTATAATTTGCAAGTTGAATACGATGATTTTGCTGTAAAATTTCCTGAAAATCCTCTAGCGCCTGAATATCTTTTCAAAGCAGCCAATATCAGTATCAATTTGGGTTGGGGCGAATCTGCTATCAAAATCTTAGACAAATTTTTACAGAAATTCCCTGAAGATAAAAAAGCGCCTGAAGCCTTATTTTTTCTTGGTTTTGTTTACGATAATCAAGTGAACGACGATACCAAAGCAGGCGACTACTACAAGCAGTTTTTGAAAAAATATCCTGCCCATGTATTTGCCAAAGATGCTGAAGCTTCTATCAAGAATTTGGGCAAAACAGACGAAGAATTGATGCGTGAATTCGAAAAACTGAACAACGATTCAACTGCGAAAGACACTTCTAAGCAAGCTGCCTAGTATAGAACTTTAGAAAGGCAATCTTGCCTGAGAGCTTTCTGTGATTTCACTGCGAATACCCTGATTATAAGCAAACCAGCCTGTTATTCCAATCATGGCTGCATTGTCGGTACAATAGGCGAAAGGAGGAATAAATGTTTCATAGCCTTCGGCTGATAATCCTTCAATCGCTTTTCGCAATCCACTATTTGCCGAAACCCCACCTGAAAGTGCAATACGCCTAATTCCAGTTGCATTTGAAGCTGTTAGTAGTTTGTTTATTAATATTTTAACGATTGTAAATTGAAGTGAAGCTGCAAGGTCTTCTTTGTGCTTCATCAAAAAATCGTGATCCAACTTTTCTTCTTTTTTGATCAAATACAAAAACGAGGTCTTTAATCCACTGAAACTGAAATTGAATCCTTCGGCTTTCGGTTCTGGAAAGATAAATCGATGCGGATCGCCTTTTTGTGCCAATTGATCTACGATTGGTCCGCCAGGGTAGGGAAGCCCCATGATTTTGGCAGCCTTATCGAAGGCTTCACCTGCCGCATCATCTTGGGTTTCACCAAGGATGGTCATAACTAAAGGTCCATCCACCCGAACAATCTGTGTGTGACCACCAGAAACTGTCAAACAAAGGAACGGGAATTCAGGAATCGGTCGATCTTCGCGGATAAAATGCGCCAAAATGTGCGCTTGCATGTGATTCACCCCGATCAAAGGAATGCCCAAAGCAGTAGCCATTCCCTTCGCAAATGAGCCACCAACAAGTAAAGAGCCAGGTAAACCAGGTCCTCGTGTATAGGCGATTGCTGCTAAGTCTGCTTTGCTTATTTTTGCTTCATGAAGCGCTGCCTCAACTACTGGTATAATGTTTTGCTGATGTGCTCTGGAAGCCAATTCCGGAACAACTCCGCCCCATTTTCTGTGGATTTCCTGGTTGGCTACAATGTTGGCAAGCAATTTGTCATCTGCCAAAACCGCAGCGCCCGTATCATCGCAGGAAGATTCAATTCCAAGAATGTAAACCGGACGTTGCATTTTCTCCATAATCAGGTCGCTTATTAAACTGCTGCGCAAAATAACGGGAATTTTTCTGCTTAGCCTGCTCGTCTTGCTAACAGGATGCTTCTTTATTGTTCAAAATTCAGCATTTCAAACCTGGGCAGCCCAAAAAACTGCCGAAAGAATCTCTAAAGCCATCGGTGCGAAAGTCGAAATTCGGAAAGTAAAAATCCAATTCTTCGACCGCGCCATCTTTGAAGGATTTTATGTTGAAGACCTACACAAAGACACTTTGTTGTACATGGATAGAATCGAAGCCAATTTCGATGATGTTTACCTAAATGCATCACACTTCGATTTTGACCATGTGAAACTCTCTAACGGACAGTTCAATGTGCGTCAGTTTTGGAATGAAGACGACCTCAACATCCAGTTTATTCTCGATGTTATTGATCCTCCCAAAAAGCCTGGCGACACAACGCAATCTACTCCAACTGAAATATTCTTTTGGAAAGCCGAACTCGAAAACATAGATTTTACCTACGAATCTCGTGACTCCGTTCCAGATACTTCCTATGGAATGAACTACGACCACCTTCAATTTAAGGATATTACCGCTCGAATTGATCGTTTCCTGATTATCTCCGATTCCCTTTCAGGGGAAATTAGAAATATGAAATGCACGGAAGCATCAGGTTTTGAAGTGAAAGAGTTTAAATCGGATTTTATTGTTTCATACAACACCATGGAATTCGCAAACTTGAAGGCAAAAACCCGAAAGAGTGAGTTAAATGGAAAGGTCCGGTTTGATTATACTTCGTACGATGATTTAACCGAATTTATCGACTCGGTGCAAATAAGAAGTAAAATCAGATCGAGTAAGATAAACCTCGACGAATTATCGGTGTTTGCTGAAGAATTGCGAGGATTGAATCTCGATGTTAACCTCGCAGGAAATCTCAAAGGTACTGTTGGAAACCTGCGAGGAAAGAACATGACGATAGAGTTCGGGAAACAGTCGAGGATGTTAGGCAATTTTCAATTTATTGGGCTTCCTGATACAGATAGCCTTTACTATTCATTGCAAATGAGCGAATTGAGAACATATGCACCTGATTTGGCCTTGCTGAAGTCATATCCATTTATTCAAGGAAAACCGCTCTCAATACCCCAAGAAATTACTGATCTTGGCATGATCACTTACCGAGGTAAATTATCGGGAACACTCGACAATGTATCTGCCGAAGGCGAACTTGAAACTGCAGCTGGTAAAGCAACTGCCGAATTAAATCTTCGTTACAATGAAGGAATTCAAGATTATTATTACGAAGGATTTGTTGCAACAACCGGCTTCGATTTAGGGAAAATTATCCAATCGAAACCTGCATTGGGCGTGGTGGCTGGTGATATCATTTTGCATGGTGAAAGTTTCAATCCAGACCTGCTTATTGCTAGTGTGGATGGAACTATTAACAACATTTCCATTTCTGGTTATCCTTACCAAAATTTGAAGTTCAATGGTGAAGTGGCTCGAAATGTTTACAATGGTTCTTTGAAGATAAGCGATCCTAATCTTCGCCTCGAATTTCAAGGTTTAGCAGATTTCTCAAAACTGAATTCAAAGTTCGATTTTAATGCCAGTGTCGATCGTATCGATTTAAATGCTCTCGGCTTTATTAAGCGCGATTCTGCATTCGTTATGTCGACCGAAATTGTATCCAATTTTACTGGAAACAATCTCGACAATTTGTATGGTCAAATAGAGCTCATGAACTCTACAATGACTTACGGAACTCAGCGATTCAGAATGGAAGATCTGCTGCTAGAGGCCAGCGGAAGTGCGTTTTCAAGAGAAATTCGATTGTACAGCGATATGGCAGATGCAGAAATTTCTGGGGCTTTCCGTTTGGCTGCCATGCCTGATGAAATTGCAGATGTACTGAATACATTTCTACCGAGTTTCACCAGAATTAACACGACAAAAACGCCTCAAGATTTTAATGAAAATTTCAATTTTAATGCAAACATCAAAGACATCAGCTTATTGGAAGAATTGTTTTTTCCAGAGCTGAAGTTTCACCGTGGAACCAAAATTTCTGGTCGCTTCGATTCTGGCAGAAGCTTAATTAAAGTGGATGTTTCAGCGCCTTCATTTGTGGCTTCCGGAATTCGTTTCGATCAAATTAATACCACAGCAATAGCCGACAACAACAGACTTTCAATTTCTGCATCTAGTCCAGAAATGGCAATCTCGGATAGTATTTCCATTCGTCATATAAATATACTAGGCGATCTTTTTACCGACAGTATGGGAATCAAATTGGGTTGGGCATCTAAACGATCACTCAGCGCGTCGGATGCCGAGATAAACGCAAAAGCCATTTTCAAGGGCGATAACATCCGTCTAAACCTTCTGCCTTCTTTAATTCTGGTTGGTGATACCATCTGGCAAGTAAACGAAGGAAATACGCTCACCATCTCGAAAGGCGTTGTTGATATCGACAATATGGCATTTACTCACGGATCTGAATTTGTGCGTGTAGATGGAAAGCTTAGCAATAATCCCAAGGATGAAATTGATTTGGTATTAGACAATTTCAGCCTTAAGAATTTAAATCCATTTATCGCCGGAAACGATATTGAACTCGCAGGAACAACCAAAGGAATCATTTCAGTTTCCGACTTTGGAAGGCAGATGCTTTTTAAGTCGAACATTGAGTTTAAAGGTATTCAAGTGAACAAAGATTTTATTGGAGATGGAAGTCTTGTGTCCAAATGGGATGCAGACAACAAACGCGTTCTACTTGATGGATTTTTAGGAACAAACGAGTATAAGAAAATTGCTTTCAATGGTCATTTTTCTCCCGATAAAAAGGAGAACAACATCGACTTGATGTGCGAGATTAGAAATTTACGTTTGGAACTTTTCAAACCTTATGTAACAGATCTGTTTTCGAACATTTCAGGTTTGCTTGATGGCGATTTACGCCTCACTGGAAGCCTCGATAAACCTGAGGTAAACGGTGAATTATCATTCGACAAACGCACTTTTGTTACGGTCGATATCCTTAACACTCGCTACCAAGTGCTCGATAAGGTACAGATTCGCAAAAATCTAATTTCAAGTAAAACGCTGAAATTGAGGGATGTAAATCAGAACATTGCAAAATGTGACATTAAAATCACCCACAATTACTATAAAGATTTTGAAATCGATGTGCGCATCAATGCCGATAAATTACAAGCATTAAATACCAACGAAACCCAAAGTGATTTGTTTTTTGGAACAGGCTACATAACAGGAAACTTCCATGCATACGGGCCTATCGACAATCTGGTGATGGACATCAATGCGAAAACTGAAAAAGGAACAGTTTTTAATCTTCCACTTTCAGGCACATCTGATGTGAGCCAAAAAGATTTTATCGTTTTTGAATCATCAACTCAAAAATTACTCACTCAAAAGCAAAAAAAGAAAAAAATCGAGAACAGAGGTTATGAGTTAAATTTCAATCTCGAAGTCACTCCCGAAGCGGAAGCACGTTTGCTTTTCGATCCAAAAGTTGGAGATGTTATTTCAGGAAATGGCAGTGCAAACCTGCGATTAGAAGTTTCTGAGGCTGGCGATTTTAATGTTTATGGCGATTATAATATCGTGAAAGGGGAGTACTTGTTCACCTTGCAATCTATCATCAACAAGAAGTTTATCGTACAAAAAGGAGGAGTAATCAGTTTTAGAGGCGATCCATACAATGCCGACATAGACCTTACTGCAGCCTACCGAGTGCGGACTCCGCTTTATCAATTGGTTAAAAACATCGATTCTACAGATGCTGTGAAACGTGCCATTGACGTTGATGCCATGATGATGCTCTCTGGTAAACTCATGCAGCCTACCGTAAAATTCGATATTGTATTGCCAAATGCGGATGAACAAAGTAGAAACCTGCTCAAATCGCAAATTGTAAGTGAAGACGACCTCAACCGACAAGTTTTTTCACTCGTGGTGTTTAGAAGTTTTTTACCTAGCCAAGATATAGTATCAACCGCATCGAACATCGGAAATGTAGGAACCAATGTTTCGGAATTACTTACCAATCAGCTGAATAATATGCTTTCGCAGCTCAGCAAAGACATCAATATTGGGGTGAATTATGCCCAAGGAGATATCACATCGAACGATCAAGTGAACGTGAACTTGTCAACCGCGATATTTAACGACCGAGTAATGATCGATGGAAGCTTTGGAAATGGAAGCACATCAACAAATACGACTCTTAGCAATACTTCCAACCTAGTAGGTGAATTTAACATCGAAGTCAAGGTCACCGAAGATGGAAATATCCGAATAAAGGTATTCAATAGGTCGAATCAATACCTGCTTGTAACCAACGATGTGCCTTATACACAAGGCGTTGGTGTGTTTTATCGAAGAGAATTTGATGATTTGAAGGATTTGAAACGAAAAAAGAAGGCGACTCCGCTGATACAATAAGTAACTATCCGACAATCAGCCATTTTTGTTAAACAATTTTTCAAAGGAAGCGATTAGCTTTGTCATGATGCAAAAACTCTTGAACCTCCTCTTGCTTTGCCTGCTCGTTACAACAGGAACTGCTGATGCTCAGGCGATTCGACCTAAAGCATTGTTCTCGCACGCCAATTTTATGATGGCAGGCAAATCTCCATACGTGGAATCCTATCTTTTGGTGAAAGGAAACAGCGTGAAATATGCCCGCAATGCCAATGGGAAATTTCAAGCTTCAATTGAAGTCATCCTTACTGTAACTGAAGGGGAGAAAATTAAATTCGCAGATCGATACAATCTGTTGAGTCCTGAAACCGACGATACCACCAAAATCAGCTTTAACTTCCTCGATCAACAGCGCATTCCAGTTTCAAACGGAAGCTACAACATTGGTGTAAGCATCAAAGACAACAACAATCCTTCCCACGAAAAGGTAGAAGCTACAGAACCTTTGCTGGTGAAGTTTGCACCCGATTCTATGAGTGTTTCCGATATTCAATTGGTAGAATCCGCTTCGAAATCCGACAAGCCAGGCCCGCTCAATAAAGGTGGTTTTAACTTGGTGCCACATATCTCAGATTTTTATCCTCAAGAAGAAGAAAAACTCACGTTCTACGCCGAGATTTATCGGGCACTTGAGTTTTTAGGAGAGAGCCAAAAGTACCTTGTAAACTACTATTTAGAAGACATCAACCTTGGCAAAAAAATCGACCAGTTCTCTGGATTTAATCGCTTCAATACTGCATCAGTAAATAGCTTGATGGCTGAACTCAATATCCAAGAATTGTATTCAGGAAATTACAATTTGGTGATTGAAGTGCGCGACAAAGACAATCAATTGGTTGCTAAAAAGAAATCATCTTTTTATCGTTATAACCCATATCAGTCCGTTAACCTAGACAAGATAGTTTCAATTGTTACTGAAGGAAGTTTTGCAGAGAATTATAAGAATCCAGATAGCTTAGCTGAGCACATCCGTTGTTTATCGCCAGTTTCTTCGATTCGTGAGCGACAATATGCAGCCAATCTCCTGAAGGATAAGAACATGAAATTCATGCAACAATACTTCCTAGGCTTTTGGAAAAACAAAAATCCACAGGATCCTGCAAAAGCTTGGAACGATTACTACAATGAGGTTCGAAAGGTAGAAGCGAATTTCTCCACCGCCATCAAACGCGGGTACAATAGCGACCGAGGGAGAGTTTATTTGCAATATGGACCGCCCGACAACCGTCAAGAAAGCCTTCGAGAGCCCTCTGCATTTCCATACGAAATATGGCAGTA
>Ga0247831_1005605_pt1 | contig 15525 bp, 8 predicted proteins | sample LaCruzMarch2015__9_FD_192406 | JGI IMG/M metagenome (GOLD analysis project Ga0247831, IMG submission 192406) | Freshwater microbial communities from meromictic Lake La Cruz, Castile-La Mancha, Spain - LaCruzMarch2015_1m | ecosystem: Environmental > Aquatic > Freshwater > Lake | place: Spain... | reverse complement strand
AGTAGCAGTAAGAGGAGATCATCAAAGAAGACAACTTTTAATTCCCCTCGAGCACCAGGAATACAAACTGGTCAAGCATCGGGTGTATCACCGCGACCATTCCTCGACGATGAGGAAGTTGGTGTTGTGATAATTCTTGTGAATATGATAACAATGATGATCGATTAAAGTCATTTGAATCATTATTGCGAAAGAGAATGGAGCAAACTCATTTTGGAAGTGATGAGAGCAGCGTGAATGCCAAAGACACAGTCGATGGAAAGCAGTCCAATAATGCAACAACATCGATAGAAATTGATCTGGCGAAGAATCTCCTCATTGACATTAAAGAAGAAGAACGACACAGACCTCCTTCAGTGATACCTTTCCCTGCATTAATGGTTCTGATTACGGCTCTTTCACATTCTGCTGTCCGATGTCTCGTCATACTTCATAATATACGAAGATCATGGAAGAGAAGAAGAAGATCCTCATCACAAAAACATGTTTTAGAGTATTCTGACCTTCCTATCATTATTGGCAGGAGCATGTCATCCAGTGGCTGTGCATTCCAAATATTTTCGTTCCTGAATAGATGGTTAGAAACCCATGCAGTAGACGACGATGCTGAAGTGGAGCACACCGACTACAGTAGTAGTAGCCCGATGTCGTTGAAGGCTATATCAATCGACCGTATTTCAATAGCCTCATCCTTTCTTGTGATGAATCAAACTGGACAGCATTCTGCTGCGACAAGTCGATTGTCGCGATTTGGTATACGATTCGAGGGCATTGATATGCGTGTAACTATTTTGATGAAGAACAAAGAGGATGATGTGTCAAAATGCAGATATCTTCAATCAACATCATTCCAACTTCGAATTAAGGCACTCGATGTTGGTCTCAATAGATGTAGAGGAAGTGGAATACAATTGGACACAAGAGTCCTCTTTGATGACCACTTTGTCAGCAATGGCGATCAAACGAATATATCATTTGGCCTGTCAGGGACGCTAAATCAATTCACTATGATGAGTCGAGCTCATAAGGGAGAAAAACTCGTATCTTGGGATAAAATGCAGTCTTCGGTCTACTTGAATTTACCAAGAGTTTGCGATACTATGCAAACTTCGCGGAGATTGATGGCGTCTTCGATAACAATCCCATCTGGTATCGGTCTTATTCATAAAGAAAAAAACACATGGATCACTTCAACTTCTCCATCAAGGCGTGTACATTTAAGTTTGGAGGAACATTTTAGTCTTGGAATTGATCTCGAAAGTGTACAAAGAATTCTATCGTTGCTTCAAGATACTACTACATTTCCCCAACCAGTTAAGAACAGTCTCGCAATCACTGATAATCAACGTGTCGTCAACAATGGCTCCAATAACAAGATTAAAACGAAATCATCGACACAAATTGTTGAATTAAATGCCAACATCAACATGCATGTTTTTACATTCATATCCAAAGACTGCGACGAAGGGGGTGGATCGACAATGGATTTCTTCTCCTTTGAGTCACCAGGATCGACAATGGATTTCTTCTCCTTTGAGTCACCAGGAATTACGTTACGATACAAACAGGCGGTGGCGTCATTACCTGGTAGTACGTGTGATCAAATGAATAATGATGTCGAATCACGATGTCATTTGAATGGAATACGTATCCAACGTCATACAGTTTATGGTGATCAATTGGATAGCAAAATTGCAGTAAGGGATCTTGTCTGTATTAAGCAAATTCAAGGAAGGATAGAATCTCTAGATGATAGGAGTAATGAAAATGGATCACAGTGTGCAATCGTAGACGTCGATGGAGTGTTTGTGAGGGCTGACGGCGAGGATGTCAACAAGTTGGCATGCATAATGAAATTATTGGACGATACAAAACAATCAGCTCAACATTTGCAAAACAAGGTTCATACTATGGAGCAAGCTCTTTCAAGTAATGCCAAATCTAATCATCATGCAAGTAGTGTTGGCAAAATATCAGGAAAACAAACGCTCAGCCGCATCGCATTATCATGCAATTCAGTGGACGTCGTCGTGGAGCTCCTTCCGTCATCTGAAATCGATATTGTCGGTGATTCTAATACTACAGGCAACGATACGGTCCGATTTGCATTGTTCCAGACAGAAACACATGTCAGGATATTGCTGAATAGAGAAAGTCTTGAAGAGGAGCCGACAGATCGAAATCATCCTACGATAGATCTTCTTCCAAAGGAATTGTTTCATCTGACTGTGAAAAAATGTACTCGATATCATCTTCTCGACGCTTCTATCGGCCGTGCAGAGGGGTCGGTGACTTTTATTCCTCATCCATCACTACCTGTAATACGCGATGTGTTACCAAAAGTTGACGAGGAAATTTCATTTTACGGCAAATTTACCAACGTGACACTCACATCAGCTCTACCGCTAAAGTCCCAATTGAATACTGAGATATCTGTAATGATATCGAAGGCAATGTACGTCGATTTTGATTCCCTTACTGTATATGAGTGCGTTGGCAAATCCATAATTTCCATACCTGTGCACAAGATTGTATTTGCTCAGCAAATGGATTGGCCCATTGAGCGAATATTTGCCCTTGACATGCTAGTAAACTTTGCTAAGATTGTGCAGTGCAAATGTAGCGTTTCCATGACGGACGAAAGGAATGTTATTACGGGAGAACGTGTTGAATTAATTTCTGTTCAGTTCAGTAGAGAGCTCGAATTTATATTCTCGACGGTGTTGATGTGGCTTGCAGTCTCATGCAACAATCGTATTCAAAATTCGTTGGCTTTTCTCCGACGAATATCTAGTTCCAACAGAGAGTTACCGAAGAGAATGTGTACCTCGCACAAGACAAACTTTCGCGTTGTCGCTGATCCCAATGTTAGGGCTAATATTGATATGTATGTCGGTGTCAAGTCAAAGCTAGGTGTAGTAATTGAAGGAGGAGCAGCAATGAATGTTTCAATGGCAAAGTTTGCTTCCACTTCTAGTATAGCACTGACAGAATTTGCTAAACCGAATGTTGCGTTTGAGGGAGCAGGAAAGATGCATATAGCTATCAATGATATCATGAATTCGATTTTCGTAATTGACGGGATTTCATTCAACAATTACACCAGACGAGCTAATAGCGATGAAATTGACGAATACTCAAGCAAGATCATCAATGCTGCTGATGTTGAGGGTACTGAACTTGCCTCTGATCATGAAGGCCATCCCCTGAAAGAAATATTTGAGCTGAGTGTGGGAAGCAGTATGATCGCGCAATTTCCTCCCTCGTTGCATTTTGGGAAAGTCATAGAAGACATGACTTTGTTTCCCAAGGCATTGTTTGAGGGTCTCAACCGATTGAAAGGAAACTCTACGAAGCCGATGAAGAAATATCAACTGATGACAATCAAATGCAGCATTCCTTTCTTTGACGTATCATTTACTGACTACGTTCGGAACTCTGAGACTTCTACAACGACAAAAATTCTAAGGGATGTATATCGAACCTGTTTCGAGACTGTGGAGGTAGTGATCGAACGGAGCACACCCCCGCAGATGATTCAAGCCCAAATCAACGAATTCGATGAAGACGATTCTTCTAATAACGAGTATGGCCCGCAAGTTCAAGGTGGATTGTTTTGCCTTAATGTTAAGCATGTAATATGCATCCTTCATCCACTTACTCTGGTGAATCCGTTGATTCGAGTTGACAATTATGCAATCAATGGCATTCTTTACTTAGCAACATTAAGTCCAAATACTCCTGGAGTGCAGGGAGGAAATATAAATACCTCGTTGCTATTGTGCCATCATAATCATTATTCTCGCTGCTACGGCGTGTCGTTACACTCTTCAGGTCTACCTGTGAAAATATATACTAATAGTCAAGTCAAATGTGCTGGGATGAATCTCACGTTTGGTCCTGTTCTGAATGACTCCGTTTCAAGATTAATGGAGTGCATTCAACGATTACTGCCACCTGCTAAAGAGGCCTCCGGTGACGTGGTTGCCACGAAGAGAGTAACTTGGTGGGATAATCTCCGATTTTTTATTCATGGCTCAATTTCTTTAACAGCAGATGATCTCACATGTCGATGGTTGCTAGATTCACATACTTATTGGGACCAAAGCATTATATTCCATTGCCATAATTGTGAAATACGTCATTCTGTTGGTTTATTTGAGATGGACGCGTATAGTATTAGTGTTTCGATTCCTGGCACTGCATACGATACGTCTATTCATCCGAGCCTAATGAGAACAATGTCCAAGCTTCATTTACCTCATGAAGCCGAGTCGGCAGTCAGTAAGCAAAGACATCCTTTGCTTTACGTCCCAACATCGAAGACACGGATAGAAATGTCTTGGGAGATGGACCATGTGGATGGAGTGTCCTACAAGCATCACTCTGTCAACATGCAACACAAACACAATATTGATGACAAATTTTTACATTATCGCAGTGCAGGTGTCAACGTTCAGTTTTCGATAGAAATTCCAGGAAGTGATGGCACATTCGGAGCGGACAACTGGGTCGCGTTGCGTGTTGACGTTCTTCCATGGTTTACCCATATTAACTCTTCATCAACACAATCTACAAAACCAAAAGAAACAGATTCGAGTCCACTTCCTGTTTTCCGTAGTGTCGCCGTGAAAGCTAATGTACAGAATATGAAGATGGCGACTTGGTTTGAAGAACCAGGTGAGGAGGATGTAAATGGACTTTGTCTAACCATAGGTGCAGTTAAGTACAATGCATCTATTGACGGGGACAAATCAATTGTTATCGAAGGACCCGTGAAAGTTTCCCTATTGGATGTTAGTGAGTTTGATCATGTCGTTAATGCAGCTGGAGATATGGGGCAACAAGAGAACAAAGAATTGATTGTCCTAGAACAGATTGCGTTGGAGTTGGGGGCGCTGATTCCTACTATTTCTGATAACAATGGGAGCTCGACTCGGTCAACAGAATCGCATCGCGTTGACGACAGTGCATTCTTAAAGCTACCATTTTTGAAGCTACAGGAGTTGTCAAGTAAGATCGCGGAGCTGGACTATATTGTTCAGATTCGCCAAATCGACATATGCAATAAATCGATGGAAAGAGTTCTTGCTCCTCCCACAAAACGAAGCATGTTAAGTTTGGAAAAGAGCACAATAGACTATACAGGCATGCAGGCCTCTGCTTCCTGGGCTGTTTTAGTATCTCGCGTTCAAATTCTATGGACGCTAGAGATAAGAGACTCTCTCATGGGATTATCCAAGGACCTTATTTATACATTCGGTTTCATAAATTCTCAACTTCGTCAGGTAAAGGCTATGGCAAATGTCACTCATGAACAAAACTCCTCTACCGGGGAGTCTCGTGACTTATCCTCATCGTTTGCTGGGAAAAGCAACAAGTTTTCCAATAGTGGTTCTCTCCATCAAAGTGGATTAGCGTTTTTGCTGAAAGACAGTGCAGTGCTTACCGAGCAAGATTCAATTGATGACGATGAATATATTGACAGAATGTTTGCGCATGACAAGAATGCATCAATTCCTACTCTTGAAATCCACCTGTCCAATCCTCAGGTACAGATGCACAGCATTGCAACCGGGGGGAGCATTCTATTAGCTATGGAAAAGGCTCAGGTTGAAGCACGTGAATTTATTCATTTCATCGCTTTAAATAGAGGGAAAACGGGAGATATTTCTACCAATGATTTGCTTAAAAAGACCGAACATGCATACCGCTTGACAAATATGGAAGCATACTCACTCAGCACGCGAGTAGACGTAAACCTTGGATTACCTTGGCTTGAGGTGTCAGATCTACGCGCTCACCAATTTGGCCAAGAAGACAGTGTGCAGACGCACGGAGAGCGCGATGATGAGATCCGATTCTGTTACCTGTCAAATCTCCAACCCCACCAGCCCATGGCGTTCTTCAAGAGTAAACTTCTACGTCCAATCCTTGACAAATTCACATTTCAATCAACACAAATCTTTCATCGACCTCCAGTCCACTACTCTAACCAGGAGCTAATGCACGCCATTGAGCAAGGACTCGTTGTAAACCAGAATGATATGGCTGTTGACGAAATCCAATTGTTTATTGATCTATTAAGTTTCAAGCTTGACAGCTATCAATTCAAAACATCTCTCGATGTCCTGAAAAATGTATTGCTGGAAGCACCAAAGCCCCATCAGCGACATCAAGGTGCAGTTAAGGATAAGAAGGCTAATACTAAAACATCAGAGCACATGGACAGTGCAGCTGCAACGGAGATAGAGCAGATTTTAAGCGGTACTGTAAAGTACCGTGAGAAGAAAGGTCGTGAAATTCTACGTAATGCTGCGATGACTTTGCTTCGTGATCTAGAAGATAAAATTCAACTTGGTGGCGACGAAGTATTTCGTCGAATAGCTTATTCTTGCCAACGGGTACAATGGAGCATGCAAAGCCATGATTCAATCGATGATGTGCTAATTTCCTTTACCGGCTTCAATGGACAGCATGACTACACCAGGGATGGTACTACGAAATCACAATTTTCATTGGAGGATGTAAGGTGAGAATTCATTAGTAGAACAAAATGAAATGCCGTCATGTTTCTGCGTGTAACGCTATTGTTTTTCGTTTATTTATCTACAGTATCTCTTCCTCAAAGCCCGGTCCTGACTCAATGTCTTTCGTAGACCCAACAAGCGTCGTGAAGTCGGTGTTGGGTAATAAAAGAAGTGCGTGTGATCGATGTGGGCAGCATTTTGATCACTCGAATAATGATATTAATTCTTGTTCCTTTCATCTTGGACAATATGTTAATGGATGTTGGACATGTTGCAAATATACCTATGCACATGCTATTGGATGTAAACATTGCCCGCATTCCGGGAAAGAAAGAGCCGCATTTATTCGAGTAGAATCTCTTCCCCGTATTGTGGACGGATTATCATTGTACTCACATTTTGAGGTCAATTTATTTCCTGGAATTCGTCATACACTGATGCTTCAGATTTCGAAGAGCACGTCACTCCTACTGAAGTCATATTTCTTTGTCGAAGAAGATCACGACGAGGATTCTGACGACATGTCAGATGCAACAGGATCAACTGATTCGAATTCAGTGCAATCAAGTCACACATCAATGCTGCTATCCATAAAAAATAAGCCAATCACGTCAAGTGTAGCACAAGGATCTACTTCATCTTGGAACAGTAGAGAGCGGTTGGGTTCATCGGAACTTGAAATGACGTCGCCCGAAACCAAACCATTGAAAGCATCCGAACTTGTTCTAATCAAGGTATGCCGAGTGGGGAACGTAGATGTAAATATAACAGTGGGTGGATTTAGGAGGCTTTCACAAATATCATCTTTGGATATATGCGTCCCAGCCTATTCGAAAGCGTATGAAATAGGTAGCTGGGAATTTCACAGTAAGAAGTATCTAAGGTCTCATCTTGTTCGTGAAGTCTTAAAAAGCGGAGCCAGGAGTGGGTTTTCGCAATTCCGACGTAAAAAGTTTGGTGGTTTGACAATTACGGAGGAGCCCAGCCATGAACCAAGCTCTCTAACCTCAATTCCTCCCGATGTGCCTCCGACATTCGATCAATCCAAGGAAGCGTCAGATATTTTGGGCATGCCAGCACCATTGAAGAAGAAAAAGAAGCTATTTTTTGGTCGGTAGAAATATCTATACTTTTGTGCATGGAAAAATGCACACTGTAGATATTGTTTCAGAATCTATCTGTTCCTTGCTCTGGTCATTGCTATGATAATGGCCCCGACAAGCGCAGAACCTACTAATAGATGCACAATTTTCTTGTCTTTTAGAACAAGATTCACAATCAAAGACAACATCTGAGTAACGAAAAACAGCAAGGCTAGTCATTTCTAGTACAGGTGGATGTTGCTGCCTTGTGGTAGTCACTATCTCACAGAGCTCATTGCAGTACGGTAAAGCGTCGTCGCGAAGTAATTCAGGTAGAATGTATGCAAAGCGACGAAGATGACCTGATGTTGTTGGCATTTTGTATGCCGCAAAAACTAATAAGTCCAACGAGCATATGTCAGCCCCAGTACATAATTCTCTCTGAGCAACATCCTTTCGCCAATCCACAAGCTTTCTGTAAAGTTGCATGTGTACATCTGTCCAATACTTGCCATGACCCTTTTGTTTGGCTGCGTCTTTAATCATTGATAGGAGTGTAGGGTTACGTAGTATTGGCTCATCGGCAACTTCATTACCAGACCAAAGCTTTAGACAGCGTTTTTGACTTAATGAGATGGCACTCATTAAATGATGGTAGCAGGAAAATTCCGATGATTGAATGATTGTTATAGACGACGAGGGAGACAGTGCCGAGCCACCATTATCAATAATGCCCTTGTCGTCAACTTCGGATTTATCTACATTGCACTTATCTGAAGATAAAATTACATTCCCATTGCTACTCGTTGACTCATATAGCTCACTAGTTTCATAATCTTCATCGTCTACTACAATGAATGGCTGCACGTAATCGATCATGTCCATTTTTGCCAAATCCCTCATTAGTAGTTTTCTCAGGGTAATTAGATACCGAATATCATATCTCCCATACCTCAATGCATCACTATTCAAGGGTCGTTTTTGCCATTCAGAACGTTGATATGTTTTCTTCAACTCTGCATATCGCTCCCATTCGGGCAATTTGTACTGACGACATAAAGCTGCTAACCCAAGTCCTCTCTTACTTTGACTCACTATAGCAGTTGCCTCGTATGTATCGAATGCATTCACCACAAGTATACCAAAGTCTCTATGCAAACTTGAACAATCCATCCCTCCTACACCATGACCAATTTTAACAATATTTGGGTCAGAAAATAGTGGACCAAGATAGGTGGGTATAGCATCCCATATACCCATAGCTAGTGGATCGATTATGTAATCTTTGTTGGCAGCATTTGACGTTAGTTGTATAAGACAAGTTCGTGTACCAGAGTTCCCGTCACCAATGTTACACATTTCTAAATCAAATGCCAATTCAGATAACTTTGTTTCTCTTGGACTGTCATTGGTGGTAGTAGTATTGCTACTAATGCCAAAACGAAGTTCGTCAACACACAATATCAATTTGTCAACAGTATCCACGAGCATCCATGGCGTAGTATCAGGTGTGGGTACCATTGACAGATCCAACGTGTCTAATGTAACAAAGTCTAGACTGTCAAATGACTGTACCGATTGCTCGGGTAATATAGTAAATTGATGAATTAGTTTCTTCTCTTTCTCAATGGCAATCAGTCGTTCTTGATGTTGTTCATCATGCTGTTTATTGTTGTCGCCTTTTGTTAGATTGCTGTTGATACGATAACACCACGGCCGACATGACCTAGATGGGAAGGATTGTGTAATACTACAATCATGAGCACTATCATGACAGAAGAAATGCTCAAGTCCATCCACGAATATAGATATTGCTATTCGTCGAGTATTGTTATTTGGTACTGTTGTTGGATTCATCTGCCCCGCACCATCATCACCAGTGTCAGAACCATTATTGTCATTACTACTACCAACGCCGGCATGGTATATATCAAGATGGGTACACATTTCATGCACTCTCCGTCGTTCCTTCCCACTTAATGTGTCTGGCAGATCAATATACCGACGTTGACAGATTGACATAGTAAGTGATAGGAATTGATGAGTACCAATACTAATCCTTGGGACGTCATCGATTAATAATAATGATAACTTCAATTGATGTTTATTTCCTAAACGATGTGCCTCGTGGGCTTTGGTCCGATATTCTATTAGATAATTCTCCACAACGCTCCAATCTGAACCTAACAACTCTTTTATATTATTATTATCACCACCTTGCTTCTTGCCATGCCATCGCTGATGCTTGTGACCTTTTCGATAGCGGCCCATGATCGTCGGAAGCTACGAGTACACGTAGATTTGAGCTCAGTCAAAAAAAGAGTTCAGATAAGCAACATATCTCCCTCTACATCTAATACTCTTAAGAATGATGGTTAAGATTAATCGAAGGCTGGTACCTGATCGAAGGTTGATACCTGATCGAAGGCTGATACGACCAGTCATACCATGACTGGATGGTGGAAAAAAAGCACTGACACAAGCATTTTGAGAATTCCTCATGCTGCTAAAGCTAACTCAGGAGATTGCTATCTTTGGCTTCAGGAAAGCAGGTGAATGATACTACAATCTCGAGAAGCTTGACAAATCATATTTATTGATAATAATAGTAACTTAAATTGCATTCAGGATTAACTACCTAACAACTAACACGTGATGAAGTGTTTATCTGGCGAAGGTTGTACCACAGCACTCTAGAGACTTTTACGCTACTTGCACAGAGAACCAGATAGGCATCATCTATAAACCTCTTCAAATTCCACTCTATTGTAGAAATAGCTACGATTGATCATGTTCTTACAGGTACAGGCTCCTCTCAATCCTATGACAATTCTCACTATAGACGCGAGTGATGTCGCTCTATCGTTAACACAATGCTTCTAATTTAGTCTAATGGTTCACTCAAGTTCCCTTGGGTTCACTCTTAGGCCTGGGTCTTAGCCGCGGTTCAAATGTAATTGGTCGAAACAAAACTTGCTTGTCGAATATGATGCCACTTGGATTGTTGTTCATTTTAGATCTTAGGATAGGTCTTACCCTAATGGGAATAGGACGACGACGAAGAAACACTTGCTTGTTGAAACTCGGTTCATCATCCGTAGAAATTGCAAAGCTTCTTGGTATCAAAGGAGGTAGTAGAGGGCAGTTGTCGTCATAAACGACAAGCATAGTATCGTACACTGCCGCCAAAGGCGGTGGCGGTGGAGACAGAGTGGGTGTTAAATGATTATCAAATGTTTGTATCGGAGATTGGCAGAGCTCGTGCATTTTCAACAATAGTGGTGTCGACTTCGTGCCTTAGAAATTATGAGAGCGACATCTCTGGATGAAGATCCACGATATGAAAAATAACAAACCGATATGCCTGTATCCTTGTGGAGGAAGGGAAGAGAAGCGCAAACCTGGCAAGTATACGAGCTTAAAATCAAATTGAATATATTTCTTGACTCAAACACCGAATAAACCCGTAATTTTCTCCACAATGAGAGACATATCCAAGTTCCGAACGCCTCTCTCCCCGCAAGCATTCTTTTGCATGCACCAATATTATTTTATATTGACGTGTCATTACCTCAAACTTTCACAGGTGAGGATGGATAAAGATTTGCTTCCTAGTCAACATAATATTGTCCACGTCATTATCACTCACGTTGCATAATCAATAATCATATTGTTTTTGCTTGCTTTGTCTTGCAGACGCACATACATTGACTCTCGACACTCGACACGGACGAATGGCTCCCTTCGATGACATCTTCTCTCCTATCTTCTCTCCTATCGGCATCATTTATCCCAAAAGTTCCGATCGCATTCCAGAACTCCAAAGGTCATATTCCACTGCGTCATCTGTATCTTCATCAGGACGCTCGGGGGATGCCGTGAACTCCTCATCGACGGATCCTCTGTCTCGACGACCTCGTTTATCGAGGAGTGAGTCTATGAGTACAGGGTCGAAAGGTGCTCAAAACTTCTTTGGTAAGGAACGGGCACTATCCAATTCGTTTACTTGTGATGCAACATCAATCTCCGAGGAGAAGTCGCCCGAACCCGAAAGCTCTATCAGGAATACTGATATCGATGCTCTGCTTACCCATATACCCACGACAAACACGTCATGGATCTCTTCCTTATCCATCGGTCGCACTTCCGACAATAAGCCTATGTCATTGACTGTTACCAATAGGCCTGCTGCTCGGCGATCGAGAAGCGAATCTATCGACGAAGCAGGCATTCATAGCTTCGTTTGCAGCCCACCACCACCTCCTCCTCATGTTGACGGAGTAGCTGCCAAGACATTTTAAATCCATGACAAGAAATGAGATTTTCATTAATCTCAGTTTGATACCTCATCTATAGTATGGTGGTGGATGCAGCACGTTATCATTTAAGTGATTCTGTATTTTTGAATAGGAAAAAGATATCACTTTTGCTTTTGGACGCACTGTATCATAAGAAATTGTATTTTTGTATCATGAATTGTTGTATTGAGAATTACTAGATTTTGTGTAGAATAATTTTGTTAGTGAATACTTAATGTACGTCTTCTTTACTACTTCCCAACCCTTCCATCTTTGTCGATCATTAGTAGTCAATATCTTCAGGTGGCGGTGGTAACGCAACATTAGAGAAGTCAATCACAGGATTGTTGATACACTCCAAGAAATCGTCACAAGTTGGCTGGCCCCTGGTTTGTGACCAAATCAATAATGGTGTTTCTAACGAAGACGTATCCAATCTGATGAATTCATCTGTTCTCTTCCTCTTTGCTACACAACAGAACATACCCCCGTTCGCTTTGGTTATCATTACAACTCCTCTGATCGAAGAGAATATAGATAGAAAGATAGAAAGAGAGAGAGAGATAATCTGGTGAGGGTGTGCCTGTAGATTCAGCTTATCAGCATCGTGCACTAAATGCTTCATGTTCTTACCTGATAAACTCCAGCAGAGCGAGTACAGCAAAGATTACAACAAATAGAATCTTCATACCCTGGATCCTCATAACTGAATATTCACTCAACAGTAGATGATCATAGTTTTCATTGAGGAAAACAATGAATGTGTCCCATAACAGTAGTGTGGTAATCAGTGCCCCTATATCCAAAAGGGTAACTAGGAAGCCAACCATGGCGCTGACCTGAAGACCTCTTTGACTGCAGGATCCAGTATATACGCCAAGGGCACCTGTGAACGCCCCAAGTATTAGCACGGACCCATACGATATCATCGTGGCCATGACAGGTGTCAAATGCACCAAGGCACCATATACTACACATGAGGTGCCAATGGCAATATCAAGGGCGAGCATCGTTCCAAGAGCAATTGTTTCCAATGAACGATCGGTCTTTATTGATCCTTGTGTCACCGACGCTACATCGTTTCCTTGATCAACTGAAATAGACCCCATACCCTCCGTCACGGATGGAGAACATGTTCCCGATTCACCAATAGATGATGATGCTTGACCCGAGCTTTGACTATCCGACCGCTTTGTCGTCGTCGACTTTTTCTTCTTCTTTTTCTTCGTCATTGACAACGGCACAGTCGCCTGCGTCTTACTCCTTGCGACCATAATATTCAATTGCTTCACCAAGAGGTAGAGGCGGACGATCTTGTGCGGTATTACACCAGTAGGCAAGTCTCTTCTCCGAAAAGATACGAAAGGAATTTCTTATTTTTGAGACGGTGTCTCATCGGTCTTGCATTGTTCCTGCAAAAAAAAATGACGGATTGACGTTGCTGGTCATATTATCCTATTTTTAACTAGCAATAGCATCATGTCAACTCCTCACCCAAGCACGCGCGAGATGGGTGGAAGACGCAAAAGTAGTAGCAGTAAGAGGAGATCATCAAAGAAGACAACTTTTAATTCCCCTCGAGCACCAGGAATACAAACTGGTCAAGCATCGGGTGTATCACCGCGACCATTCCTCGACGATGAGGAAGTTGGTGTTGGATCAACTGGCTCAACGTCGACTTCCACACGAATGGCACATCGGCCAAGTATACATATTCCCATAGTCGCTGAATCATCAACGCCAATACATGGGGGAATATGGAAGACAACGGTACTTTGGTCCATGGGGGTCATTGATTTTGGACTGGGCGTGTCATGTATCGTGTATGGTGCCCTAGTACATGATGTAATTCCAGTCATGGCCGTATCAATATCATATGGCATCTTGCTTTTAATTGGGTCTATCGCTGGCGCCGTTGGATATTTTACGAGCAATAGGATGTGTTACCTAACCAGCGCCATATTTGGTTTCCTCGCTGTCCTTTTGGATATCGTCGCATTAATTGCAATTCTAATTTCATGGAAGACGCTAATTGTATTCCTAAATACCAACCATGAGAACCTTATGCTAAGCGAAGACTTAGTCGACACGATTCAGAGCCAGAAGGTCTTGATTGCGATAATATTTGCAGTCTTGGCTGTTCTAGAGTTAGTCAGGGGTTGCGTCTTATGGGACATTACTAAGAAGAATACAGTATCGCCAGCTCCTGCTGGATATACCCACAGTAGTCTCGGTAATAGAAGCGTGGGAAGTGGTGGGAGCGTCGGTAGTCAGAGTCGCAGAAGTAGTGGGAACAAAAAGTCGAATAATTGGTTCCTATCCTTATTTGGAATAGCAAAACGGAAGAAGGTTGATGATATGATAATGTTTCATGACAATACCTTCATGGAGGCACCATTGCTTTGGTCATCAAATCAACGGACTGAGCCTTCGGCGGATCATTATTTACATTTTATCCCCCAACACGAGCGTAGTATAGCCAACTACTCTCATGTGGAGCTACCATTGCCACCCGTTGATAGGACAGACTACTAATGTACAGATTGAAAAACCGCTAATGTAAAGATAATAGAGACGCTTTATGGATGATATTTTTTAGTAGCTTCCAGTATTGCGCATGAGTCTAATTAGTATTATATATATATTATCTTTGCCTCTATTTTAATTGTTCTCCAATGGAATAAGACCTTGACGGAGCATATTAATCTCTCGTTTCAGATTCTCCTGTGCTTGCATCTCCCATATCTCACGTCCTTTTTCGGTTGCATAAATGTACTGGTGCTGCTTCCTCTCCTCAATCGATGATAATGTGGATGGTAAAAACGAAGTAAGAATCTCTGCCCTCTTCTCACAATACATACTTCGCTCTACAAATTCATATTCTTTACGGATCGATGATGCATATTTGTCATACGCGTTGGTATCTTTGCCCAAAATGGACATGTCTGCGTCAAGGAAAGCAGATAGGAGTGTACCATTTTGGGACATATGTGCTTGATGGGCACTATGAATGTGTGTAGCTGTGGCTATGATACATTGCTTAATTTGTGATACTACATTTGATTCAGTACTAATATCAAAATGCGCTGGAGGAATACTTTCATTCCCCGTTCGTTGCATGCCATTCATCAGGTCTGATACGAAATTGAGGAATAAATCCGCACTATCCTGCTCATTCGTGGATGATTGAGGGTTGTATATCACATCATGAAAGAAAGTAGCGAGTGTTACTATCGCAGTATCTGCAATGTCGTCATCCACTAGCAACAAATCCAAGGAGGAGAATACATCCTGTACATGAGTCAAATTGTGATATGCTCGATGAGGTTCATTGTAATGCTGTTCGACCTTGCTATACCATTCGTCCAATAATTTTAATGAAGATATATCCGGGTGTATGAATCCTAATTCAGTATAGAGATGTCCCGTGAGGAACTTAGTTGCGACGTTCCAACGCTGGCGCAGACTTTCCATCGTAACTTTAAACTCAAAGAGATTGAGGGATTTCGACATTCTACAAACAGCTCAAACATACTGCGAGGTTATTTACACAACATATTTTTCCTGAAAAGTATGTCAAGGCTTGGATTTAAACATAGCTATTATCTATTACTA
>Ga0247831_1005604_pt1 | contig 15526 bp, 10 predicted proteins | sample LaCruzMarch2015__9_FD_192406 | JGI IMG/M metagenome (GOLD analysis project Ga0247831, IMG submission 192406) | Freshwater microbial communities from meromictic Lake La Cruz, Castile-La Mancha, Spain - LaCruzMarch2015_1m | ecosystem: Environmental > Aquatic > Freshwater > Lake | place: Spain... | reverse complement strand
ATTTGAAGCATTTAGTGACAATGGGAAGTGTGTTGGTGAATCAAATGAGGGCGTCTATCCTCCAGGTGATGGCGATGCAGGAATCGCCAACTATCTGATCAAGGACGGTAATGTAATGTTTATGTCAGCAGGTCACGATCATGCTAATGTCTTCTGCTGTCCGATTGATAAACTGTCTGTGTGTTATGGAAAGCATTCAGGATATGGTGGATATGGTCAGGAATTGGGTAGAGGTGTGCGTATGTTTGAAGTGACAGCTAATGTGACGAAGCAGACCATTACTTTCAAGTCATGGATTCGTATGGAGGATGGAACAATGGAGGATGAGTATGTTCCTGGAACTGAATTTTCATATTCTGCCAACGCTGATTCTGCAACATCTCCTGCCCCCGAAGACTCCGCGACATCTGACGCCAATGAAGGCCCCACAGCGTTTGATCTCTTGGAAAATGCCTCAGCGAGTTTTGGCAATGAACACGCAAAGATATCTGCTTACTACGATGCCTTGACGCCTGTCCAAGAAGAGTCATCAACACAGGGATACGACGGCACCTTATCCTTCAAGCCAACATCTTCTCCTGACATCTTCACCTTCACTATCCTTCAGATCACTGACATTCATCTTGGTGATAAACTTGATTGGACAGGTAATGAATGGCTCGGTTACAACGAAACCGAGTATGGCCTCGAGCAGGACGATAAAACGTATGAAGCCATTGATGCATACTTATCGACTGAAACACCTGATTTGATTATGTTGACTGGTGATAATTTGCATGCAAACCACATTGTTGATAACGCCACCGCGTACTATGATAGACTTGGCGCGTTTATGGAATCGCACGCCACACCTTGGGGTTTCATTTTTGGCAATCACGATGACAGTGCCTCTGATGCATTTCCTGATGAGCCTGCCAGGGCTACACGCCGAGACTTGATGGAAATCATGGGGAAATATACTGAGTTCGGCGTGACACGACAAGATTCACCCGATGATGTGTACGGCGTATCTAACTATGTATTGGATGTGACTTTGCAGGAGTCGCCAGGCCTCCAAATTCTACTCTTAGATACTGGTGGCGGAACAATCCCCGAGGAACTTGACGCCACTCAACTTGAGTGGCTATCAACCGTTAGACATGTGGGTACCCCTGGTGTTGCATTTCAACACATTCCAGCCAAAGAATTTGAAGCATTTAGTGACAATGGGAAGTGTGTTGGTGAATCAAATGAGGGCGTCTATCCTCCAGGTGATGGCGATGCAGGAATCGCCAACTATCTGATCAAGGACGGTAATGTAATGTTTATGTCAACTGGACACGACCACGGTAACTTCTTTTGTTGTCCGCTAGAACAATTCTCCGTGTGTTACGGTAAGCATTCAGGATATGGTGGGTATGCTCAAGACTTGGGCAGAGGTGTGCGTATGTTTGAAATAACTGCTGACGTGAAACAGAATATTTTCACGTACAAGTCTTGGATTCGTATGGAGGATGGAACTGTGGAGGATGAGTATGTCCCTGGAACGGAGTATCACCTTAATGCCACATTGGCCACGAATGACCTCACGAAGACCGAAGACGACTCTGAAATGGATCAAGAAGACTCTGCTGTGTCTAACGCGGATAATGTTGCCAGTCTACACTCTAATGAAGACGATAAAATATCTGCCTACATTGCCTTGACGTCTACCCAAGAAGCATCTTCGAGCAATATCATTAGCGTTACTGAATTCGTGTATGCTTTCTCTGCTCTCTACCTTGTTGCGTCATTTTGATGATTACTAGCAACTTTCCTTACCAAGTGTACCTCAAGACGATCTGTGCTTTTACTCGGATGGATTACATTATATCAAACGGCACATATGTCTAGTTGTATTAAGAATTGTCTAGGTGCCCTGTCTACTTGTTGAAAAAGCACAGCAAAACCAATGTTTAAAAGGCTGTTTGTTGAGCTTCATGTCTAGTTGTTTAGATAAATAATTAAACTTTATCACACTATAACTACAGTGTACAAACTATTTATTCTCTCTTCTTTAATAAAGGTAGCATAGAGCCATGCGGAGAGAGTTTATAATCATCATATCTCCAGAACAATCAACCTTGCGAAGGAGGGAACAGTATCGCGTCATCACAGCACTCAGGATTACTACCACGTATTTCGTGCGACAATAGCCTCGGTGGTTCTGGATAAAACCGATGTTGAGGAGAGTAATGTCTAAGACTGCCCACATTACTCATATATAAATCGGAGTATCTGCGTAACGAGTGTGCAAATAAGGAGGGCGTATACCGAGCACGAAACACAGAACCAAATGGATTACCCAATAGTCTGGTTTGTTCGTCTCTAAACCATGACACGATACGTTCCATTTTATCCATAACTTCCATGTCATCCTTCGAACGTAGATCAGTGCCTAGACTACGTTGGTACAGTCTCAGTGTACTAAGTAGCATTTCAATGGCCTTGTCTGCGATAATAAATTCAGTCTTACGTTGGAGTTCGGTTTCCCAGCCAACCTCCGGAGTCACCGCTGCTGTTGTCCATCCAAACTCTCGCTTTGCATCAACCAGGTCGGCAAATAGTGAATCGCCAACGTACATGACAGTGGGCGATGTTAGTGGAGAGTAAATATCGTTATATGGTGAGTCATCTTCGTCACTTTCCGTAAATGAGAGTGGATATCGCCAATTGATAAGCTGAGTAAGTTCTTTGAGACACCCAGACGTGTAAACGTGTCCTTCCTCGAATTTCGAAACCTTGACGAATGATAATTATTAGTGGAAAGACACAAGTCAGTACACATAACCATAGCCTTCTTTATCATCATCATTTTTTTTGCATCAGTCTCACCTGCTTGAATTTGGCCTTGCCAGTCACAATATCAACCTCACGGAATGGTCGGTTATTCTCTGTATAAAAATCAGGCTTACCCGCAGATGTAATAACAACATCCCATTGATCTCTCCATCCTGGTCCAACAACAAAGTTCATACCAGCGTCACAATACCAAAATGGAGAATTGCTGCACAAGAAAAAATAGATGACGTGAGTAAAAACAATTGACGCAATCACCTGCAGTAGTGACAATATTCTCTCGCTAAGAGTGTGTGTGTGTGCTAGGTTGTGAATATCTTGCTTACCTGACAAAGATTAATCGTTTTCCACTTCCCTTCAACTTATCCAACACATCACTCAAATAGGGTTGTGGTTCAAAGTACTTTTCTGGTTCTTGTGCTACCATTTTATGGAATTGTCCACTCACATGTGTCCCGGTAATACTCCCCAATACATCCGTTACCGCACTTCGTGGACAGAAACGAATGTCTCTATCTAGGAAGTATTGCACAGTGTCAGCCATTAGACAGCATTCGGCCATACTAAATAAATCGTTTAATGGTTTCAGACGCAATCGACGTTGACTCGGCGATAGTGCACGTTTGCCACTATACTCTGCAACTAGACGAGAACGTGAGACACGATTCCGTCCCTCCCATGCCACAGCGACCTTATGTGTGTAGGATAAATGACATATCCATCCATTTTCACGATCAACGGCAAGTCCTATTGGTAGGAGAGTAGATAAAAAAAGAGAATATAGTGTAAAATGGTGTGTTAACACAACACACTTTGCATAAACACACAACTAACTTACCACGGATACTAAAACTAGGATCAAACTTCAATCCCACTTCTAACATTTCACGTGGATATTCTTTCTCTTCGACTAATCGACGTAGTGCCATGTCATATATTAGCTCCAGTAATGTTTCAGTATAGGTTACTAGTGTATAGTCATAATCAAACCCCACCGTATCGACGGCACCCATGTCGACGTAGGAGTTGGCATATACTGCTTCTTGTTCTATATCGTATAATTCGACGTCGAATCCACTATGTAGTGGATTGGGGACCGTTCGTTCATTTACTTGTGCATCGCGTATTATTTGCGTTTGCATAGTTCGTAATGCAAATTCCGCACGTGTTAAGATGGCATTGGCTTCGTTGTTGCTTGGATGACGCGGGAGGATGGTCATGTGCGAGTAATCTATTACTCCCACCACTGATGAGGAGGAGGAGGAGTAGTCATGGTCACTATTCAAAGTGCTACTTGGAAAATGTTGCTGTTGAAAAGATTCGGACGAATTGAGCGCTGTTGTAGTTTTCCGTCGTCGGACGAACGATGAAGATCCCAGCTGAGTAGACGACGGAGGAAAAGAAGAAGAGGAGAACCCATCGGCCGGTACGATGGCGATTGTCGCGATGAGGAGGAGGGGATGTAAGAAGATAACCATCGTGGCGTGGCCCAAGTGTATGAATCTGGTATCTTGAACTTGTGAGAGGCCGCGACAAGAAATAGCGGGAATTCAAGAGGCGCAAAGAATGTTTAGAGGTGCCATACAATGACCGATGTATCAATGATGGTCGGTTATAAATCATTTAAACAGGATCTGAATTATGAAAAGATTGTTGAATGTGTCAGCAGATATAAAGCAGCATTGAAAAGGAATAATAGTCTCTAGACAAGCTTGAAGGCAGGGGCGCAGGCCAAGTTGGTCTTATTCCCTCCAGGGATGCAAAAGAAAATGCCGTGTGTCTTTGGATTTGTATGATAGCAGAACCTAAATGTGTTGCTGGTACAATTGAGAGTTAGGCCATTAAAACCCAGGTCTTCCATTCATATAATTAATGTAGAATGTGACAATGTATGATTAACTTGTAAGTTCGTACTTGAACTTTACCATCTCAAGATTTGTCCATTCAATCACAGCCTACTGACTACTGGTAGTTACCAAACGAATCTTGGAAATGCAACATCGTTCTAATTCTTCGCTCACAAATACAGAGATGAACGGTTTCATCGAATAATAGAGATTGAGGAGCTCAATTAGCAGGCCCTCTGCTTTGAGGGATTCCATCATCTGAGCGCCTTTCATCTCGATTACTAGCTGGGCAGTACTGTCGTCGGTGCCAAACTGTTGGACGAGGTCTAATCGGAACTGTATACTTTGACGATGGGTCCTTGCCTTCGCAGCAAGCTCGTGGCTGCCTGCTTGTTCAAAGCACCATATCGATCTGTCAAGCGCATAACGGGCCTGCTCTAAATCAAGCTCAGCAGACTCGGCCATCTCAGCATTGTTGAAACCTTCACCGAGGAACTCGTCGGCTGTCATGGACATTGACTCAATGTTGGTAATATTGTTACGTGTGGCCAATACTTCAGTTGTGTCAGCCTTTTTCAGTGATGTCGTCGTTAGCCATCGCACTACCGCATCACCTGCTACAGAAGCGGAGGTCTCAACAAAGAATAGTCGTTCAATGCATCGCGTTATACCCGTATACAAAAGCTTGAGCTGAGCTCCAACAAGTGGATACTTGAATTCAAAGTCTTGACCTTCGCGGTTCAGCAACAAATTCCGCCAAGGCTTTTGTAGCGACGATGGGAGCTCATGGAAGAAATTTAGCACCATCACACTCTTGAACTCCAAACCCTTCGCTTCCCGAATACCGTAGACGAGTTTGTAATCTCCGAGAGCCTTTCGCCAGTAATGCGAGGACTCATCATGTACTAGAACTACCGTGCCTTTTAGTTTGTCTGACAAGAGAAGGCCAAGCTGCTTTACATCCACGTTGTACAACATGCCTGGTCTTGATCCCTGGAAGAGGCCGCGGTCCTTCTTCAATTGCTTGGCACTGCCAGGAAAGTACTGGAATAAGACATCCAGAAAGGCTGCGGCGGTATTCAAAATCCCAGCATGGCTTCGAAAGTTGACATTAACAGTCTTAGGTTTTTGCGGCACGAGGTCATGTCGATCACTACCAGCAACAAAGTATCCAATACTTCGAATCTCTTCAAACCGAAACTCTGTACCCTCTACGACACTTTGGGCTGGGTCACCGGCCAAAAAGAGCCCACCAGGTCCGCCCAAATAGAAGAAAACTAAACACTCAATCTGTGTATAGTCTTGAATTTCATCGATATAGACTCTGCTCCTTCTGACCCGATCTAGCACTGATGAATCAACTTTATTGCAATCGTTAAATTTCTGTAATAGATGATGAACACGATCGCACTCATCCCACAACCCCTTTTCCTTTATGTAGGTTTGATACGCCTCAAATTCATTATAGACATGTTCTCTACGATGAGCAGGTACTCTACATCGGTTCTTGCCAAGCACATCTACAACAGTGAAACTATCTCTGGGTAGGATTCCATTTGGACTCTGGAATGCCTCAATTGATCCCTTGATGAATGTTCGAATGACTACAATGAAAAAGAGCAAAGGATGTATAGAAATTGATAGCTGTAATGATAGTTGTAATATAAAAGGAATAAGATAATCACCTGTCCAAACGATCAATGCGCTAATCTCATCGCTTGATGAACTAGCAGCGTAATGATCATGAAACTCAAGTCGAAACCGTTGAAAGTCTACTCTCTGGCTGGGGAGGAAATATATATCCTTTCCTCCCTCCCGATGAGGCATTGCTGCATGGATATCATAAATCATCTCATCAAATGTCTGAAAGTAGCCTCGTTCATACTTGCCTGCTGTTTCTGACACATATTTACATAGTCTCTTTGACCGAGCAACAAAGAGCTGAGAAAAGGTTGGATCTTGTCCGTACCTCTGTCGGTCATACTCAATACGATTACATATGCACACAGTCTGACACGATATGAATAAACTTGAATGAGACAATCAAAAGAGCCATCGCTTCTAATATCAAATTATTGTATACTACTCACCTTTCCTGTTCCTGAACGACCCAGCACTAGCACTGTTCCTTCGGCTTCGACTACATCCCGTTCTTCGTCTGTCAAATACAATATCGGAGTCCATAAATCGTTTGCTATGTCACTTATGCTGTGGAATTTCACCTCATACAGCTTCAATGGTACATTGCCAAATACATCCAGCAGCACTCCATTATTCTGTGTCGTGACCAAGTTCTCATTCTGGAGATCGGAAATCAACGACTGTGATATTTGCTGACGAGCTGTTCGACTTTTGCAATCATCAATCATCCTCATGAGGCGTGACACATCTTTGTGCTTTGCAACGAACCACACGACTATACTTGTACCCTCTTGTGTCCATAAGATGCGAAACCCCGACTTCTGTTCCAAGTATGTCTCAAAGATTGTCGATTGCGAACCCTTGAGTCGCTTTTGGAGGATGCGGCTTCGCTCACCTAACCCTAACTGCTCCATACGCCGGACAAAAAATGCTTTGTATTTTGGATCGCCTCGCTTTAAAAATTTGACGACATGGCTGTTTAAAGGGTAATTAGTAGTGAGTAATCATAATAGCATATCTTACAGCTGGGGCAAAATAAATGTGTCACACTGAGACCTACCTCGTCATTTGAAAGGACAACCACGATGCGGTATCAGCCGTCGGCCCCTCAATTACATCCAACGACTGCTGCCCCGTATTCACAAACACTTCACCATCATAATTATCGCTCTCGTCCATTAGCATAGCGCCCTCTAAAGCCTTGGTTAGCTTTTCGTCGGTATCATCAAAATTGCCATCATCATCGTGGATGCGTATGATGTCGGATATTCTCTCTCGAATTGAGGACCAACCAGATGTAGTCTGAGAGAAATCATGGATAGAGTAAGCTAAAGCACCCCATACTACATGGAATCGCGGAGATTCTTCAAGTCGTAGTAGTAGCGAGCCGCGGTAGATCTTGCGAATTGAATTGCCTCGATACCTCCTCTGAATAAACGTTGCTGCACGTGCCAATCTTTGCTGCTGACGCACGGCCAGTATATGACGTTGATGCTGACGCATGAATTTTGCAATCATCCGCCCAGCTTTATGCTCAATGATCCATTTAATTGTAGATGTGGCTTGAGCTGCCATTGCAACCTCCAATACATTTCTGCACTGACCATCCTGCGAGTCTAATTTCATTCCTTTTGTTACAATCAGCCATTGAAGCAAATCATCACGATCGTAAGCAGAGCTGAGATGAGTTAGCATGAGCCCACCACGGTAGCGGGCATGAATAGATAATCTACCTTGTTCGACAACATCTTGTATCTCTTGGAGAGACCCGCCATCAACAATGATATCAAACCGAGACCACTTATTGAGCTGTCTCTTTTCTAATTCAAGATATTTGGGAAGGAAACCAGTCTTGCCAGGATCATGGCGATAATAAGAGTCAGGGGCCAAGTTCTGAATATCTATCCCCTGGTCGGCAATTTGACTTAGCCATTGCAGTGTTCTACTTTGAACCGTCATTGATTCCTCTGTCTCGTTGTCTGAGCTACACCACATTCTCCTGTCAAAGAAGATGACAATTTCCGTGCAAAGACCTTGCATCTGTTTGTGATGTGATATTGGCTCCAAATTCAAGGATTCAAATGCACTCTGCAATACATCAACAAATCGTCCCATCAACTCCATGCCGAAAATTTTGGTCGACAAAAAGGTCGCCGCGGCGTTTATAATATCGTCGTGTGTGTAGTCAAATCTGTCGACAAGAATTAGTAGCGTTGTCATATCCCTATCAGACAGAAAGCTGATGTAGCCGTTTATGACAGCACACGCAAGTGATTTATCAGCGTATGCCTTTCGACTATCAAAGTTGGCATCAGATGATAACCTTTCTTCCTTGACAAATGCATCTTGATCGCCATATGAGTCAAGTAATTGTATCATGTCACGAGACCTACCAGCTTCACCAAACCCAAATAAAGCTGCTCGGATTCGACAGCTTACTGTTGACAGCAGTCCTTCACCAGTAAGGAAGAGTTCAAGAATGCTTGAATGTCCGTAAAACGCTGCTATCCTCACTACATCGAGCTCCATATCAACTGTCCACCCTTGTAAGTTTCTCAAACAGTATTCAAGAAGTTCGGCGAAGCCTTCAGTGGCAAGAATTATGTGTACATGATTACTCCCCCCTGAGATCTTCCTGAAAGCTAATTGCTTGAACAAACTGTGCTCGTCTCGCTTGTAATCCTGAATGACATACGTTGACATATCGATTAGTTTTACGACACCACTAATTGCGGATCCACGATCATTGTAGCCCTCTTGAGCATATCCTTCATCAACTAAACATTTTTTGACTGTACTACTAATGCGAAGAATCTCATCAACATAAGTAGAGCTCCCTCCACGCTTGACAAGGTTTCGAAATTCGTCGTTGGTTTTCTTTGCTATTTGCAGTAGTATCAAGACACGCAATATCGATGCTCGTGTTTCGAGCAGACTATCACCTATTCCAAGAGCTGATACCAGTACGAAATTGTATGTCATGGGATCTGCACACCTTATATCGACGAACAATTGTTTACTAAGATACCTGACAATATCATTGTACCCTTTATCTTTTGCGACCGAAAAAAGGTAATCACGCGTCAGTGGTTGAGTCTTAATTGCTAGATCATTTCTCCAAAATCCAATTCCATAATGTTCATTGTCTAAGAAGTAAAGTCTAGCGCATAGCCACAGAACGAAGCTCTTATCGGGGAAGGTGCTGCAGCATACATGAAGAATATCCCCACATGAGTATCCCATTGGACCTTTTTCATAGTATACGCAGTCATTCCACGTCTCTTTGTCGAGGCATTTGGAAGTAATGATGAAAGTTTTCAGTGAATCCGGCGTGGTTTGAGAAGATTTTGTGAGCTGGAACAGCTTCTGAATAATTCGCTCACGAGCACGCGGTTTTTCCTGTTGCTTTTCTATTCTCAATGCCCAATCTTGAGCAAATGTATGCTGCGACTTCTTAGCGTAGGACTCCGGCGTATTGCCCTGATCATCTTCCTGGCTCACTTTCATATCAAGCAATAATTCGACTAATATAATGTGGCCTTGCATTGCCGCAATGTGCACCGCAAAAGCACCCTGAAATGGCTTACGTTGACATGCTTGCACAACAAGACTTTGCCAAAATACAGGCTGTGTGTAGAGCCACGCGACGATTTCGATTCTCCCCATAAATGCACTAAAATGAAGCAGGTTCCAACCATCGCATAATTCAGTCTCCATTCCAAATGACTCACAGATCCACTGTAGAGACTGAAGGTCGTCATATTCAACAGCAGCAAAGCATAAAAAGCATTTTGTAGAAATGGAAGAAGGGATGCGACCACGATCAAGGAACTGCAACTTGGATGCACCTGTCTTGAAAAATTGGTTTGATGACACGTTAGAGTCAATCTGTACCAAACCTTTATCAACCATGAACCTCAGGACCCCGCACTGTCTATGCTTTATTGCTTCGAGAACATTTAACTTGATAGTAGGCTGACGTGTCAGTATATACTCCAATATCTGCAGCCTTCCCTGCAAATCGGCATCATCTTCAAGGAGTTTGATCTTGTTTTTCATGAAGTCCACGCTGTAATAAGAATGATCTTTCTCGGTTAATTTTTTCATGCGTGATAGCCACGAAGAGCCATCATCACCACTCGACAGTGCATGTTGTTTAAGTTGACTGAAATAATAGGTGTCCCTTTCACAATCGTCATATTTGCCGTCCTTGCCTATAACGCAAGCCATGGCAAGATCTACTTCAAGACGCTCAGATGAAAATTCTCCAATTACTGGGGATAACTCTGGTTGAATGTACTCATTCTGATCTTTGTTTGAACAGAGTATATAGGTGTCGTTACTGAATAAACGGAATACAACATCATTCACATCGCAGAGTAGCGAGAATAACTTGGAAAGGCTATTTCTGACCAAACCTTGACGAACCTTCAAATCAATGTTTCCTTCCCAATCGAGCAGAAAACGCGCCAATAGTTTCGCATGATGCCGTGCTTCCGTACCTTGGAACACGACCATGGACTCACTTTGTAGTAGCTCCTCTTCCGACTTAAAAGAATAGCTACGACATATATCACTGCATTGAAGATAGAGCGTTCGAAACATGATAAATGAGTCCAAGACTACTTGCATGATGACATCATTCGAGTCCTTCACTGTCTTCGCCAGAGAATTCATTTCCTCATCGTCAAATCGATAATTTGACGCGAACTCCAAGCCTAATCCACCATTTGGAGACAATGCTGCATCAAATGCATAGACATCTCTCCGACAAACAAGTATCTGCAGCCAGGATTCAGCATTATTATTTGGTGCATTTATCATATGAAGCAACTTATTTGCACCGTTTGGGTTTGGGTTTTCAACAACTTCGTAAATAAATATATTCAGATACCATTCTGGCATTGGATTCAAATTCCTCAATCTTCCGGCCGTTCTAATAAAATGTGCGGCATTTGATGAAGAAGCAATCCTGTGAAGAATGTTATTCCCCCCATCGTCTTTGTAGTGAAGAACGTCAATTTTGCAATCATATTGAAGCCACGATAAAGTTTGATAGCTGGCACAATCTAGCGCTTTTGCAATGACCAAATCTCTGAATGTGAAAACGTCTATGCTGTATGTTGTGGTAAGGTAAATAAGATGTGTCCGACTACAGTCTTGCTCAATCGCATCAAATAGCCTCTTTCTTGGGCTTGCATTTGCATGAGCAATGTGTTCATCATCGTCCTTTGTAATATGACACAAGTGCTGCTTCCCTGCAATATCAAACGAGCATTCATACGAAATATAATAATATTCAAGACCAGTTACGTCTCGTGCAGTGACAGTAGCTTCGATCCAAGATGATTTGTTCAAGTATTGGATGGCCACTTTCGTCGTAGTTTTTGCGAGCCTTGCATTAAAGATAACTCTATCATACAGTTCACATCTGTAAATTGATGGGTGCTTCATGATATAGCGATCATTATCTTCCGGCGCAGCAACAAATTCATGACGATTCGTTGGGTCTCTACATTTATAGCGAGGCACGACATCATTGGTTGTTTGAGGTGGATCATTGATTTCGCCTATTGGCCAAAGGTAGGCGACAGTCATTGGCAACCATCCTATATCACATTTACAAAGTACTCGTTCTCCAACGTTGAATCGGAGTGTCAGATCACAGAAGTCGGGGTATAAATCATAATCATCCAGAGGAACATTTATCAAGGTTGTTGAATCGCCATCAATCATTGATTGCATGGATAAGATGTCCACAGAACTCAAGTGGACGCATTTTACGATTCCACGGTACGAATTTGAATTACAAGCATCCCAATAATCTTTTACGACAAACCAAACCCGATCCCCCACGAAATATTCTCGGTGTAATGGCGCTGGTGGTTCATTTTCATTTGCCTCGTCGTCGTCGTAGTCTTCGTCGGAGTCGCGGTCGAGTGCATCTAGCTGCTGCTCCCGCCTCTCCTGCAATCTCTCCTTGCGAGATGCCTTGGTGTCGCCTGCCTTGCCCTTTTTCTTACTCTTCTTCCCCATGGTTTGTTACTTTCAGAGCTCTCTTCGATGGTCATACATTATTTTAGTAGGGACGAACAGCGCTAGGAACCTCATGTCATCATCATGACCCTAACCCTGCCGCTGCCGACACTCGCGCCGACGAGGGAAACATCATCGTACTCCCTCTCTCACAGAGAAGACGGACTCTGAACTCTGGGTGTCTCTCGTTTGTGCTGATTCCGTATGGTAGATTTCGAAAAGCTTTTGAACTCCTTCGAGTCGCGCGGATACTCAACCTTTCTCTTCGAGGCTACGGTCCGAGTTCGCGTCAATATGGAACGTGTGGTTCCACCTCCTTTGTCAACTGACGTGCTCTACTCGGCAAACGGTAAATGTTTAGCTAATGATACCTCCGATTACAACTTGCCACCCGCCGTAGCGTTGTTCCGAGGAGTTCGGCCATCAACACCCGTGGAGCAGCAATACGTGGATCGGGTGTTGGGAGATCAACCACAACGTCAAAGCATGGAAAGTGTTACCCCTGAAAACTTTAAAGAGCGGAAGAAGAATGCAACACAGAAAAGGATTGACATTCTCATTCTACGTGCGGGAGCTGTCATGAAATCGGACAAGGAGTACTCGGACAATGCTGATCCAGTAACCAATTTTATAAGCGCTACAGTGACACAATTTCTTGGTGTACGCAGCCTCCTTCGCTTGGGTGCAACGTGTAAATCTCACCGGGCTGTGATTAGAAAGGAAATCGATCGTAGGAGGCATTGTATTGCTAAGATTGGAGTTGAGGTAAGGCGATTGATGGCGTCGCAGAAGCAGTCCGATGACTTGACCGACTTCATCAAGCGAAATGCAGGTGATGCCACGGCATTCAGAGGAGCTGGGTATGCCGGACTTGCTATTGTCGTGGATGACGGAGTACGTGATGAAGAACAAGTCATCGTTTGTAATCCTACGCGCGAAAATGTCATTATAGCCAAAAGCTTGGCGTATAATGGCGTCCGACTAATTGATGACGAGCTATCCACGATTCACTCCGGTTGCAAGCTCTTGGAGATGAAATCTATGTTTATGAAGTATAGTGATGCAGAATGCTGGGACAGGCATAATTGTGGCGTCCCTAATATGCCGAATTATGGTCGTCTGTCGAGAAATCACATTTTTCGGAAGGAGATGAACACCATCCTCTCTCTGCATCTCTTACCAAACTGCTTTTATTTCTCAGATGACGGCGAATTCACCAGACGTATGCTTCGTGGTGCGATTCGTGAAGCTTGCATGTATGTAACAATGACGTTCACTGCCAGCCTCAACAATCATAATGCATTTTGTTTTCTCAGCGGGCTTCGTCTAGCGCAACAGGGACTTATTGATACATTCTGCGTTGCTGCGAGGGAGGATGTCTTCGTGATGCCTGAATTGAGGGACTGCTTCTGGAGTACTATCATGAAGGCTAACGCAATGAACGCTTGCACCCTGAGGAGGATATATCTTTAGACGAAGAGGATATATTATCCATAGAATCAGTTTCAGAATCAGTTGATAGGGACCATTTTAGGGATATGATGATGGCTAACGGTGCTTTAGAGTCAGATGAAGAGCATTGGCACTATTAGATAAATCTTTAGATAATGTCAGCGATGATAGGCTAAAGCATTTTTAAGGAATGATTGGCAAGATAATCATACGTTTCTGATCCTGCTGTCGATCATTTCCATCATCGAATTCGTCATTGTCCGCGTTGAGTGTGTCTGCCTCACCCTTTCGTTTCTACTTGTCCTTCGGTGCTCGTGTCATCTTGACGGCTGTGAGTTCTTTCGATTCAGATGAAGATGATTGAAAGTTATTATATACGGTCAGCGATGATATTGTTAAGTAGTTTCTCATCTCCAAATGAATCTTCGTTCGACCCACATCATGTATTATTTAAATGCGCCGAATCTCCCCACTCACTCGATCCTGAACTCCCAATTCACCCCCGGATCAACCGCCACTGTCTTTTAATTTATTTCCATCATACGAATCAACATGCATACATACATCATATTCTCTCTCGTACCTTACGAAAAATGATACTATTACGTTGCATCAATTCACCAAGACCAATATGAAATCTATTTGTTAGTTCATGATCCATAAGTAGATGATTATTCGACCAATGCTCTATGTCATTAATCCACTGAGACCGTGTTTTCATTGACGAAGGTATGTGTCCTTCACCCACCTGACCTGGCTGTGCTGCCGAAAATAGTAAATAGGTTGTAGTAGCTTGTGATAATGCACGTATAATATGTTCATGATAAACAGATGGGATATGTTCTAATACTTCAATTGTCATTACCAAGTCATATTGTTCATTTGGTAATTGACTTAATGGTGTATTAATCCAGTCTGTTGTATCTTGCGTAATGTTGGCAAATAGACATTCATTTAGTGGATATGGTTCAATGGTAACAAGATGAATTGGTCGTGATGGTGATGGTAGTGCTTCACTACTACTACTACTACTACTACTACTACTACTACTACTACTACTACTACTTCTACTACTACTACTACTACTACTACTTCTACTACTTTGGTTGTTGTGTAAAAATCCAACTAGGTATGTCCCTGGTCCACCACCATAATCTGCAACTGATGTAACATTAGGAAATATAGTACGTAACTTGGTAACAGCATTATAGGATTGGGGTGCATTATTCGTACCATCATTATTTTCGGTATATAGACAATTACCATTGGAGTCTCGGTACATCCATGCCCCACCGACATTGGCATCATCGCAATGGCCGTTAATCATGTGTTTGCACTTCGTTGGGTCGTAGTAATTGTTGTCGTCAATTCTCTTGTTGCTATGTAACTGTTGTATTCTCCCGTTGTTGTTGTTGGTAGTAAGAGATCGTTGCAGAAATCCTCTCAACGATTTATCAAGACCGATAATTGCAGTATCCGTAGAAGACGTAGTAGATTGACTACCAATGCTCGAAGATAGGCGTACATTAATTAGAATTAGTGTACTCAATATCATTAGTACCATGAGAATAATATCTGAGATAGAGAACCGTATTTCAACTTTATGATGTGGACGCACAATAAAGTACTTTCGTCGTATGTATTCAGTTTCGAATCCAATCATGGACTTATTCTTGTTGTTGTCCTGCCCTCCTTCCCGTCTTCGCAGATGAGGATGCTCCTCATCATCATCA
>Ga0247831_1005603_pt1 | contig 15526 bp, 10 predicted proteins | sample LaCruzMarch2015__9_FD_192406 | JGI IMG/M metagenome (GOLD analysis project Ga0247831, IMG submission 192406) | Freshwater microbial communities from meromictic Lake La Cruz, Castile-La Mancha, Spain - LaCruzMarch2015_1m | ecosystem: Environmental > Aquatic > Freshwater > Lake | place: Spain... | reverse complement strand
TTTTATTTTTTTAATAACGTTTATTTTTTTCATTTTTTTTTAATAAATTTTTTTTTTTTAGTTATTAAATCTTTAGATTTAAGTTTAATATGTTATTACAACTATTTCTACTTTTCAACTTTTTTTGTCGACAAAATTTTTTTATTAAATAATATAAACATAATCGTCGATTCTTTTTTTATAGAGAAAATTTTCTTTTTTTCAACTCAAAATTATTTAAATTTGTCGTGATCGTTGCAAAACATCTTTAGTTTCATAAATTATAGAATTTTTTATTTTTATTTCGATAGTATCAATTTTATAAATTTTTTAACACTTTCTTTATTTAACAATTTTTTTAACATTTATATTGAGAATTTATTCACCAATTTACTTTTTCTATTTTTTTTTTTTTTTTTTTTTTTATTTTTTTTTTATTCAAAAAAAAATAATTATAAAATTATTTAAAATTAAGATTGCTATTTAAGCGACTGTATAACTGAATTAAATATAAAACACTACCAACTTCTTTTTTATTTAAAAATCGATTGTTTATCGAGCGAGACTCAAAACATAGAAGAATTTTTTCAAATTTAGGCTTAAGTTTTCGAAACTCAAAATGATCTAATTACGAAACTTACAACATTAAACTTCAATTTAAAAAAAATTATTTAAGATTTTTTTTTTGAATTATTTTTTTTATTTTTTCTGTTTTTTTCTTGTTTTATTTTAAAAAGTATTACATCTTCTCTTATTTTTTTAATAATATGTCCTTTTTATTTTGAATAAGTATCGATACATTTGATTATTATTTTACATTCGTTATTTGATTATTTTTTATTATTTTTTCACTTTTTTTTAAATTAGTGTATTCTTATTTTTTTTATAATAATTTTTTCAATACTAATTCCAATAAACAAACATTTTCTTATAAATCTTTTTATTATTTTGATTTTAATTTAAATTCTTTGATTTTTTCTTCTAATGACTTAAAAATAAGTAAAAATGATTTAAATTGGGTAATGTATTCTTGGTTAATAAACTCTAATTCAGAAAAAAAAGATCTAATTTTAGAGAAATTGTTTGAAACCAGAATCAATAAACAATGATGAGGGAATTATTACGATTTTTTTGTAAAATTGTACAAATTATCGTATTTTTTAAACTTATCTTCGGAAAATTTTAATATCTTTAACTTAAATCTTAAATTAAAAAAAATTTCAAACAAATTTTATAAGGGAGATTATTTAAGTACCGTTAATTTTTTTAACAATTCTTCTATTTTAACTAACAATAGCTCTTTAATTTATTATTATATTTTAAATAATTATCAGAATTATTTTATTTATAAGAATAAAAAAAATTTTTCCATGAATCAACTTAACACTCGTTTTAATTGAAATTTATCTAATTTAAATCAAGAATTGGATCAGTATTCTTATTTAATTAAGAATAAAACTGGTATGTTTTTTTTAGACGATTTTAATTATCAAAAACTTTCTCATTATATTTTTAATTATAAAGAACTTTGATCGTTAAATTTATACTTAAAAAATCAATTAAATTCCGCTAAATGAAATAGATGATTGTATAGATATTCTATTCTACATAGAAAATCGTTAAGAACTTCTCATAAAATTACTTTATCGAAAAAATTAATAAATTCAGGTTTTTATGATTCTAAAATTTTTAATAAAAATATCTGAGCTAGCGAACATTTAAGCTATTTGAATCAAAAAAACAACTTCAATTCGTTGTTTTTTAATTATTATAAAGATTTATTTGCTGGAAATAATTATGATCATTTATCGTACTACAATTTCTATTTAACTAATAACGGTAATCAAAAAAACTCTTTGTCCTTGTTTAACTTTTACGAAAATAGTTATTTCTGATACTTAAAAAGATTTTATTTATTTAACACTTTGCCGTCTAATTTTATAAAATCTAAATTAACTTTAAAAAATTCTAATTCTAATTCCGAGGTTACGTTTTTACTAAAAAATGATTCTTTTGTAAAATACTCCTCTCTTTTATCTTATTTCTTAAATTCTTATTATACCAATTTATCTACTTATTCTCATTTTTTCGATAATAACGTAGATAATCTTGATTTGCGTACTGCGAGTAATTCAATTAATTTAAATAACTTTAAAGATCTTTATTTATTGAATAATGAAAGTGATGTTTTAAATAAAGATAATTTAAATTTGCTGTACTGAGTTACATCTAACTCGAGTAAAAATAATAATTTAATATTTTTTAATTATTTAAATTCTTTGAACAAAAACAATAATATTTATTCTGTTTCTTTTTACAAAAACACTAATGACGTTTTTAATTTAAATTATTGATTACTTTATTCGTTAATTAATGTTGATAAATTTTTCGTAAACGACGCGGTTTATTTAAGCTTGTTTAATTAAATGTTTAAATTTTTATGAGTTATGTAATACAAAATTTTTATGATTCAAATAAGAAAATAAATCTTACCCCTAGATTTAAATTTTTTTTTTTTATGAATAACCTAGAAAAATTTTTTTTTTTTATAAAAATTAATACTTTTTTAAATTTTTCGAACAAATTAAATTTTAACCAATTAAACAATTTTAATACATTTTTTAGATATTTTTTTTCTAAACAATTTATAAAATTCTTATTGCAATTAAATCTAAATTTAGTAAATAATTACACGAATAATATAACAAAAAGTTCCATATTTTCCATATTTTATAATTTTAATAAGTTTTTTAATACTGAAAGTAAATTATTATTTCATAAAAATTTCGATTATAAAAATTTAATTTTTAATTTATACTTTTTACCTATAAAAACTTTAAATATTCGTATAAATAATAATTTTTATAAAAATATATTTTTTTATTTTATGTTTATTAATTCTTCTATTTGATATCAACACGTCAACAGCTTAAAATTTTATCTAAATTATGTATTTATTAACTACACTTTAAAATCTTCCAGATTTTATAATGGACACTTTTTACGAGTTTATAATTATTAAGTGATTAACTAAAGTTTTATAATACAATCACTATAAATGACTTTACTATCTAATTTAATTGTTTTTTTCCCAATTTTATTATTTTTACATTGTTTATTTATTTTTTTGTTTAAAAAATGATTAGGTCCTGTAGGTACTTTTTACAGTTCCCTTTTAGTTTTTATTTTTTCATTAATTTTAACATTAAACGAACTTTATTTTATTCTATTAAACGGAAATTATTTTTATATCGATTTCGGTAGATGATTTTTTTGTTTAGATTTAATCGATTCTCACTTAGTTTTTTGCGTAGACACCTTATCCTTAATTTGTTCAGCTTTAGTCTTGACGTTAACTTCTTTAGCTTTGTATTTTGGTGTAGAGTATATGTACAGAGAAGCTTTTATAAATCGTTTATTATATCTTCTTAATTTGTTTGCAACAAGTGTTATTTTTTTATTTTTTTGTTATGACTTCTTCCTAATAATGTTTGCTTGAGAATGTATTGGTCTTTTTTCTTTATTATTGGTAAATTTTTATTCTATGAGAATTTATACAATTAAAGCAGCTTTAAAAACTTTTATTTTTTCAAGAATTAGCGATATGTTCATGTTTATATCCTTTATTTTATGTATAGTTATTTTTAACACTACTGATCTATCTTTAATTTTTTTGCAAATACCTTTTTTAACTTTTCATTATTTGTTTATAGGAAATACCGCTTTTCATTTTTTAACTATTTTCTCTTTTTGTTTAGTGACTTGTGGAATTATTAAAGCTGCGCAATTTTTCTTTCACGTTTGGTTACCTGATGCCATGGAAGCCCCAACACCTGCTTCAGCTCTAATCCACTCTTCTACTCTTGTTGTAGCTGGAGTTTTTTTAATTATTAGATTTTCTGTTCTATTCGAGTTCACTATTTTTACTAATTATTATCTAGCTTTACTTGGAGCTGTCACCTTAGCTTTTGGATCCATTACGGCAGTTTTTCAAAATGATATTAAAAAACTAGTTGCTTACTCTACTATTAGTCAAATTGGTTATCTAGTTTGTGGTTGTGGTTTTTGTTGTTACGAGGAGGTTTTGTTATATTTAATAATTCATGCTTTAAATAAAGCTTTTTTATTTATTTTAGTTGGTTACACGGTCCATTTTTTTAACGGTAATACTGATATGCGTCAAATGGGGGGTATTTATTTGTATTCGTTCGATGTAGCAGTTCTTCTATTCGGAGCTTGTTTTAACTTAGCTGGATTACCCTATAGTGCAGGTTTTTTAGGAAAAGAATTTTTATTATTTCAAGTTTTAAGAGAAGATTTTTTATCTTTAGTTGTTCGAGCTTGTTGACTAGTTAGTTTTTTTTTTACTCCTATATATATGTTTATTTTAACTTTTGTTGTAATATTTGGTCCTAAAAAAGGAGTTTTCACTACTTACTTATCTTTTTGAAATTTTAAATACTTTAACTTTAATCAATTATTTATTAATTTTAACAAAAAATATTCTAATTTTAATTTAAATAATTTTAACAATTATCTTTTGTATAGGTTTCAGTTTACTATAGTTACTTGTAGAACTACTATTTACCTACTATTTTCTTTTTTGTTATTTTTTTTTTTCTTTGGAGAGTCTTTACTCGTGATTCTTTTTAATTTTTCTACTTTAACCGATTCGGTACCTTCTAGTTATTTTATGTTTTTTAAAAATCATGTAATTTTTGATTTAAACGTTTCCTCTTTGTCTTTGTCAAATACCGTTATGTTTTACATACTTTTCTTCACTTCTTGTTCTTTTATTTTTTTACTAAATTTACGATACACTTTTAATTATTTTTATCTCAATAGTATTTGATTTTTCGATTTTTTTTTTTTAACAATTATTTTTTACTTATATTTAACTAATTTTTTTTTTTATTTTTTATTATTAATTTTTGTTTTTAGTTTTTATAAAAATTATAAATAAAAACACCAACAGTTATTATTATTATTATTTTATTAAAAGTACGTGGGTTTCTGTAAATAAAAAAAATTATCTACATATGTTTGAAATTTATTACTTTTTTTATTTTTTATTAAAATTTTATAATTTAAATTTTTTTAAAAATAATTATTCAAATTTTTATTTGTTAAAAAAAATAAATCAAATTTATTTTAGCAAACTAATTTATAAAAATACTACTAAATATCTAAATATCAAAATCAATTTTAAATTTAGCAATCTTAAAGAATTAAATGTTTCTGACGAATTTTCTTTAAAAAAAATACTTTTTTCTAACAAAAATACAAACACTTATCATAATTTATTAAATTTATTTTTTTTGTTTAATTATTCTTTATTTAATTCGTATTTCAGGGTTCATCATAATTTTAATCTTTTTTATGTTTACTCATTTTCTAACAAGTTAATTCTAATAGATCCTGCTAAATTTCTAATTCGATGAAAAGAATCGTATGATTTAATTTTTAATATTTTTTATTATAACTTTAATCCTTTAGTTTTTAGTTCTAATTTGTTTAAAAATGAAACTTTAGCTTTAAACTGAAATTATAATACTTTTGACGTTAATTTATGAAGATACTACTTTCCCTTTTTTATTTTTAAATTATCTAATTTTAATAGAAAAACTGACTTTTTTTTTGATAAAATTTATACGAGAGGAATTAATTTTTTTCTAATTACTGATTGTCAGTATCATTTTAAAAATTTACACTACATAAATAAAAAAAATTTTTATAGTATAGGTTTAGTAAATATAAATCTTGATCCTTGAATAGTTACTTATCCTATTGTTACTTTTTTTGAAAACTTTTTAACGCAAATTTTTTTTTTTAAAATACTAGTTTTCATAGAACGCAAAGTTTTATTAGAAAAATATATTTTTTTTAAAAAAATCTGGTTAAATTTTTTAATTAAAAAATTTAAATAATTTTTGTTAAATAATGGTTTCTTAGTTAAATCGGTATAACCGTAGATTCATACTCTGCTTTTCTAGGTTCAAGTCCTGGAGAAACCTTAGATCGTTTTATATCTTTAATTAATTAAACTAAAAACGGAGCTGTTATTTAGAGTAGTTTAGGTAAATGTGGAGCATTTTATTTCAATACTATTAAGGAGATGTAGTTCAGTTGGTAGAACATCGGGCTTTTAATCCGTGGGTCACGGGTTCGAGTCCCGTCATCTTCATTAACAAACCAGTCCTGGCGGAAGAAGCGACTCATAATCGACTTTTATAAAGTTCAATTCTTTATGGTTTGCTTTAAGTATTTTAAAATAAAAGATGTAGTTTAAGAAAAACTTTTAAATTAAATTAAAAAATGTCAGTTCAAGTCTGATCGTCTTTTCGTGTACGAGTTTTTAATCTATTGAATTTATCGATTTGCAAATATAATAACTGCACCCTTTTTTTTTCATTTTGGACATCATTGACTTTTCATTGAAGTTATGGTTTTACTAACTAATTTAGTCGATACTTTTGGTATTTTTTTCATTTTTTTCTTTTTCTTAATCATGGGTTTAATTTTAAAAAACTCTACTTTTCAAATTTATGTAAAAAATTTCTATAAAAATTATTTTTCTTTTTTTAATTTATTACCTTTAATTAATTACGTTAATTTTTTTTTCAACAACTTTATCAAAATTTCATCTATTTTAGTAAATAAATTTTTTCTATTTTTCAAAAAAAAATAAAAAAAACAGTTATTTCATTATTTGAAATTTTTCGTTATTTTATAATTATTAAGAAAGATTCTTTTGATCATTAAAATTCTTTCTTTAGTAAATTTTATAAAATTAAATTATAAAATTAAACAATTTAAAATCGTTATTTAAAGTAATTTAAATAAGTGCAAAGTCGAATTCTCGAGCATACACTATCATATATCTGTGAGCTTATATTAAATATATAAACATAATTTAATTAATACTTGCATCAAGTACTAATTAAATTACTTAATCAATTATATTATGCATAAGTATCTACGGGTATATTTAAGTTTATATAATTCAAAAATAAATTAATTTTGATTATTATATAAATTTGTATTTGGTTAAATCTAGAAAAAATTAGTTTTGTATTTAATTTATTTTATCAACTATTTTAATATGAATTAAATTAAATTTAAACAAAAGATAGTAAAAATAAGAATTAAGATTTTTTAAAAACTAATATTTGAAATTTTATTCAGATAAAATAAAATAATATTAGTTTTTGTGTATAATTGCTAACATATGGAAAAAAAGAAAAAGAAATTCAATTTTTGAAAGAAAAATTAAAGAATGTTTTAGAATATAAAAACAAAGAAAAAAAATATGACTTCACAAACGAGGACTTCAAAAATGCTCTTAGCATTATTTCTATATTAAATTATAATTTTCACGATAGTCTCGAGAAAAATCCAATAAATTTGTTTTTCAAAGAACTTATTGAACTAATAACTAAATTGGAAGATTTAGATAATTTAGAAAGACAAAATATAAATTGAGAATTCTTAAAAAGATTTATAATAAACGAAGTTTATTTTTTTTTAACTTCGAAAGATTTATTTACGAACAAGCACAGAGATTTTAATATAGTTAAAGAAACAAAAACTCTTAAAATAAATTCAAAACGGGAGTATTTGAACTTTTTCTTAGAAGAATCCAATTTAATTACAAATTATCAAAAATGTAATTTAATCATAGGAAAGGATTTTATTACTTATGAAGATTTTAAAAATAATATTGTAAACAAAGAAAATAATAATTTAGAAGATTATTACGATTGTAAGATCATAATAGATGAGGATATTTTCGAAAATTCTATGTGTTTTAAGGTGATATCCGATTATGCTGGACTCGACAAAAGAGGAATTAGTTTAGCGGACAAAAAAAATATAATAGAGAATATAATCGAAAATTTATCCTTTTTAAATTTTAATTTTATAAACATAGAAAATCTTTTAAAATTAGAAGAAAATATAATAAAAACTTTTTTAAAAAAACAAAAATATATAGATTTAGATAAACTTTACTGTTCAGATAAGAAGAAATATGTTTTTAAAAATAAAATTTGTCCGAGTATTCTAAATTTTTTATTTGAGAACGAAGCAAAAAATATTAAAATTTTAGAATCTTTTCTTTTATTAAATATCAGCTTAAGAGAAAAAAGAAAAATAAGTTTAAATAATAATAAATGCATAGCCTCCTTCACCTGCTCTTTAGATTATGAAAACTATACTATAAAAATATATTCTGAAAAAATAATTGTTTTTCTTATAAATTTTAATGTTTTAAATGAGGATATCGTTAAAAATTTCAATTTAAAGGTAAAGAACACGATAAGTGTTTTAAACATGGATATAAAATTCAAAATTGATAGAATAAAAATAGGAGATGATGAAATTAAATTCCTATCCTCTGAGCTTAGCGATGATCATGTAAAAAGAATAAGATTATATAACGAAAGTGTTGAAAAAACAGATATTAAATTGACGTATAAAATTAAAAAATAAATAAACCTTAAACACATTATTAGATGATAACCGACTTTAGATTAATATACGAGAATATAAAAATAAACAATACTTTTGTTGAAGAAACTATAGTGAATTCTGGTTTTTTTTATAAAAAATATGAAAACAAAAAAAATTTCATATATCTTTGTAATACCTACAATATACAGGATATTAAATCTCTTTTTGACGAAAAGATTTTTAAAAGTCATTTCTGTAAACTAGAGGAAAATAACATACTTATTTATCGTTACCCCAGTCTTGATAAAATAAAAATCATTTACGAAAATAATAAGCTGTATTTGAATGACAATCGTGTCGCAACCAATTGCGCTCCCCTCCTCGCTAATTTTAATCACTCAAACGACTTTATGATTTTTGTAAACAAACACGTATATAGTGAACAGAAACTTATATCTAAAAGAAAATCAAAGAAAAATAAATAACACACTTTTCCTAGATTTAATGCAAAAACTTATAAATAATTTTTGTAAAAATAACGACACTACGGCAGAAGTTAAAAATTATTTTCTTAACTCTAACTGTCAATCTTCTATACTTATTCAAAACATCTTTGATGAGATAGTCAAAGACGACAATTTAAATTATAATTTAAACAATTTACAAGAAGGTGTCACGGAATATGTAAGAAATATGAAGTTATTGGAGAACTCTTATGGAGAGCTTTCAAACAAATATTTACAAAAAAAATATGTAAAACAGAGGTTACGTTATCATCATTATAAATCTTTAGAAAAAATATTCAAAAATCTTACTACTGTTTTTTTTTCCGAAAAAAATTACGATGAAAACACGATTAAAAATTTTGAAGACGAGGTTATTTCTTTATTTTTTTCATTTTTTCTTATTTTATCCATCAAAGATTTAAAAAAAAAAATATTAAATTACAGACACAACGAAGAAATTTCTCAAGAAAATAATCTCGACACTGAGTGTTCGGATAAGTATCAAAAAAACCACTACAAAGGAGATAAGTTTAAATCTGATGATAAAAAAAATTTAGTCGATGGTTCTAAATATCAATTATTGTCAGAATTTTCTAGAAACATCGATTCTTTTTTTCTAATAATCTCGTATTTTTTTAAAGAAAAAATTAATTTAACGGAGGGAGATCGTGAATTCAATGGTCATCTAATTTTATTTCTTTCTGCAGAATCTTATATAGAAAAAAAAAATGGTAGTAGAAATATTAAGAAAAAATCCTCTTACGGTACAGAATTTATGCTTAAAAATAAATCTGCCGGAGGTTATCTTGATGAAGTAAAAGAATTTGTGTCGTTTTTAAATTTAAATAAATATGATTCTAAAATATACGAAACCCCGCCCATTCTATATCAAAACAAGTACTATTCCTCCTCTGGTGTCAAACTTGACGAGTATTTTCTTGTACCTACTAATACCTTAAATATCACTAACGTAGTTTCTTCCAACTCAAAGTACGGTTGCATAGACGTGGAGGCACAAAAAACGATTAAAAAACCGTTTACAGGTGAAGATTCGTCTTTACTTAGTTTTATAAAAAATTTGGCAAATAAAAAAAAAAAAATAGACGAGGATTTGTTTAATGAAGTTGTTGGTCACTTTATTAATACTAAAATTATGTTGAAAATTACTATCGAAACTCCTATCGAAAAAATAATAGAATTGACAAGTCATTACTCCGAGTCGAACTCTAGTAGTAATAAAAATTGAATGCACGATATACTTAAAATAGTTGAATTAAAACACCTATACGAAATTCATAAAAAACAAGGTTATTTTTATTTTAGTTTTTTTTTTGATTTCAGATCCAGACTCTACTATCATTCTTTGATCTCTTTAACTAATTTCAAACTTTCAAGATTTTTTTTTACTGAAGACAATTACAGTACTGATGAATTATTAAAAATTATAAATAGTTCCGTTAATTCAGAAGCTTCTAGCATTTTTATAGATCTTTATAAAAATAAGGAAATTTCCATAAAAAACTACATTCACGAAGATTATTTTAATAAGAAGTATTCCGAATTTAACAATTTCGATGATTACAAGAAATCACTAGCAGTGAGCGGTATACTGGATTTGGGGGTTATAAACAAGTCTAAAATTTTAAAAAAAAAAATAAAAACAGATTCCTGTTTTGCTATAACTATACTAGAATTTTTTGAGGAAGGTCTAGCAAACTTACACGATTATAAGTCAAATATTAGTTGCTTTAAAAATTTAAAAAAAGAAGATGAAGAGGCTTATTTTAAAAGTATTAAAACAGTACGATTACTGACGGAACCTCTTAATTTGTATAAAAAAATTTATACAGGTTTAGATTTTTCTGCTTCCGGTCATCAACTAAGATATCTTACTTACGGTTTTAAAAATCTTAAATCTTATGAGACAATTAATATAGACTCTTCTGAGCATACGTGAACCGACATATATACTCTTTTAATTTTCAGATATAAAATTTTTATAACCGCGAATATTGAAACCGGATTTGTTAATGTATTAAAACAAAATGACGATAAAAAAAATTTTTTAAAACATTTACAAAATATAAAATCCTTTTATATGCAAGAAAAAAATTTGGATGATATTTTCAAATATTTTACTAGATCTTTGTTGAAGAAATCTATAATGACCGTAGAATACAGCGTTACACTTAAAACTTTCCTAGATTATTTTGAAAAAGAATTAAAAAATGTCATTTCAGAAAAAGAAGGAGCAAGTAAGGAGAGTATAAACAAAACAATAATGAACGTGAGACCTTTCATCATGGCTTTCTACTATTTTTGTAAAAATTTCGATAATTTAGACGAACACCTTTCTTTAAAAACCAACAATAAAGAGTTTTCACTCATGCTTGAAAATTTGGGTTACGAGATCACTCATTTTGACGGTTTTAGAGTACCTTTAGCTGTTTTTAAAAAATCAAAAAAAGAAGAAAGGATTATTTGTTGATACGCAAATAAAAAAACAACAAAAAAAAATAGGATAACCCTTGTTATTCCTAGTTATTCAAGCGAGGTTGATAGAAGAAAAACTTTAAATGCCGTAATACCTAATTATATTCATTCCAAAGATGCAGTAATTTTAAGAGCTTTGATTTACTTTAAATGATGATCCGAGTCAATTTTTTTTACAGTTCATGACGAGTATTGAATGCCTTTTCAGGAAAAATTAATTTTTTTAGACCACGTTAACTTCTTTATTAAGTTAGATTTGATGAATGTGATTAACAAATCCGATAAAATCATGCTTTCAAGTGAAAATTTTTATAATACTTTTAGCAATAAAGAAGAATTTGAAAAATATATATTAGGATCATTTAATTTGATTAATTCAGATGTTTTAGGATTTTACAGTGTTTTTGTAATAATTTAATTTAAGAACACGTACAAAGTATGCTTGAATTTTTAATAAGACTTTTGATCAAAATTCTATATCTAATTATACTAATTCGTTTAGCAGATATCTTTTTATCTTTTGAGATAATTTTGTTGTCTGATGAAGTTACTGAATTAAAAGAAGAAGTCAAGGAACTTAGCGAAAATCTTGAAGACAATTCTCCGTTGAAACTTTTAAATACTGTATCGAATATAACTGATGTAGCAGGGATATACGAGATTAATTACTATTCTTCAAATAGTAAAGCTAGCTTTAAGTGAACTATAATCTTGTACCATTAACACACATATAGATATGATAGATTTTTTTTTTTCAATTTGAAATTTTGTAACTTTAGGTTTTTTAGAATTCGACATGGATTTCACTAATGAATTGATAAAGATTCATGAGGTAGATTTGGCAAGAGGTAGAGAATTGCAAAACTTACTCAATCCTTCTCAAATTGATTCTCAAATAATTCATCAAAACTCCTTTCAAAGATTTCAAGAACCCTTTAATCAAGTTAACGACTCATCTATCTTTTTAGAAGAAGCAGCTCAATTACTACCAGAACTTCCCAATCAAGTTAGTAATTTATCTAATGTTTATGAGGGAGAGATTCGTCAAAATCAAAACCAAAATTCAATCAACGCTCCAGAAGTCGAGTCTAGACCTGCTGTAGATAATCTTATTCAATCGTTAGATTTTCGGGAACTTACTTCCGAGATGAGACGTTTGAGTAGAGTTACTATTTTATCTAGCGATGATCAATTAAAAATTTACGAACTGCTTGATGACAACTACCGTCTTCATATTGAAGAACATATTGAAGCATTTTGAGCACAATTAGAGAAGATTCAACTCTTCGAAGATCAAACTTACCTAGAATCTTTTAAAAATATTTTAGAAAGAAAAAATTACGCTGATATGTTAAAAAATTCTTTAAACATGCATTCTCTACTCGTACTTGTGCGTTTAATTCATAATTCGGTAAAAAAAAATCTGAATCCGAATCAAAATCAAAATACATCAGAAAAAGATGCTTTTAGTGACTTTCGTGACGGTATTTCCCGAGCCTACCAAAATAAAGAAAATGATAATTATTTAAAATTGAAAATGTATACCGATGAGCTATTAAAAAAAAAAAATCAATTCGAACAAAATTCTTCAAGTATTTTAGATGAAGCTGCGCCAGCGTTAGACTCATTAAAGCAAGAGTTATTGAAAAAAAATGAAGAACTTTATGAGATTAAACAAAACTTAGATAGGTTAAATGAAATCAGAGATATTGATTATTTAAAGTTTTTCGTTATACATTCTAGTAAGTTTCATTCTCCCATGAAATTAGACAAAAATCAATACCTTTTCAATCACATACAAAAAATCAACAAACTTTGTATAGAAAAAAAATTTCCAAATTTCTTTAAGTAACAAACACGTGTATAGTGAATATCCTTCAATTTATTTTTACGAGTTTTTTAATTTATTTTATCTCTTTTAAATTTTCCACAATCTCCTTTTGTTGAATGAAGAACGATGATCCAGATAAACCCGATTTACCTTCTTTTTATCAATCTTCAACAGGTTCGGCAGAGAATACGCGACTACAGAGAGAAAATCCTAACCCTAACCCTAACCCTAACCCTAACCCTAACCCTAACCCTAACCCTGTTGAAGGTTTTAACTTCGAAAGAGACATTATCCCTATTCCTGATTTCATTGTAGATTTTAATGCAGGAGAAGGTGCCATTCCTAATAATGAAATAGATTTTAATGTCGACGAAGATCCTGCACTCGGTGAACCACACATACACGACGGTTCTAATTTTTTACATCGTGAGGAAAACTTTAATAATACCGAAATCTATAACGCGATAAATAACATGAGCTTAGGAATAAATCAAAATTCTCGTGAGAATTTGAATTTTGGTAATTCTTTTAATGAGATGCAAGCAACGCCACTCAGTCCTACTCACAACGTGAGTGTCGGCTCTGTTGCTGTAGAAAACAAAGCACCGGATACTTCCGTTAATTCTTTTGTCGGTGAATTACAAGGATTTTTAGAAAACATGAACGGAGTTATTGAAATACAGAATCGTATTAACGTTAATAATGATAGGCAGGAGCATGCTAGAGATGAGGTCCTTGCTGATATGTTGAATAATCAAAACGAAATTAATCTTAATCAAATAAATGAACACAATAATTTTAATGAAGGAGGTGGGTGATTTTTTTGAGATATTTTCAAAAATATTTTAAATTGTTTTAGCGCACATCCCTATATATCATGTTTTTTTTCAATGTTGACTCTGGGTGCTAGTGTATATTTATACATAAACGGTACTGGTAGATTGTTAAGTTTATTTCCTTGATTATTTCGAGATAACACAACAGGTTCGGTAGCTTTTGTTCCTCAAATTCCTACTCCTCAAATTCCTACTCCTCAAATTCCTACTCCTCAAATTCCTACTCCTCAAATTCCTACACCGTTAGCGAATCCTAACCCTAACCCTAATTTAAATCAACCTAATCTGATTCGTTTTCCTATAACCTCTCCAAATTTTTTGTTAGGTTTTTTTTCTGGCACGGTATTCACGGGTTTGTTCAAATTTTTTAGAAAATTTTTAAAATAATTGATAGTTATTTTAATTCTTTCACTACTGACTGTATCTATTTTTTATTTTTTTTCAATTCTTTTTAATTTTTTACAAAATTTGAAAATTTCTAGAAATTTAAGATTAGAGAAGAGAGTTTTAAAAAAAGTTAAAAAAAAATTAAAAAAAATTAAAAAAAATAAAAAAAATTAATCATGAAACTTTTTTTTGTGTATCATTGCTCTTTAATAAAATACTTAATAATTTAATAAAATTAATGGGGAGTATTACTGCTGGTTTTGCAGGTTATTTCTCTATTCAAAAATGAAAAGAGATTAAACTTATTAATTTCGAAAATCAATCTCCTGTGCAATTCAATTTCAATCAACTTTATAGAGATGCTCTTAAAGATTCAAAAGACAGTACTGTAGATGAACTTTCAAAAGTAAATCAGGAACTTACTCAACAAAATTTACTTTATCATGAAATTATAACTAGTTTACAAAAAGATGCGTTAGAATCCGGTAAAGAGATAGATAAATTAAAGACGATTATATCGAATTCAGCGGAAAACTTGAAAAACGCCAAAAACAGTAGTTTTATACTATTTATTGCGTGCGGCGTTACCATTGCATTACTCGGCCTCGCAATGTATAAAGCGATAAAAAATAAAAGATCTTGCATACATATGAAAAAACAAATCCAAAGTTTAGTAACTGGTAATTCTAAAAATTTGGATAATATTTCTAAACTCGTAGCTATTAGAGCAGAAAGTCGAAAAGAATTGATTGAAACTCAGAAACAAATAAATGCCCAAGTTCTTAAAATGAAAGAAATTACTAACTGACGAGTAGATAATACACTGCTATTGAAGAAATTTGAAAAAAAAATACCTAAAAATTTTGCCGCACTTAATGCTACAGCTCTTCAAGCCGAAAAAATTAGGACAATTTCCTATATTGAAAAAAGAAGTAATACGATTACATCAAAAATTGACGAATTAATGACGGAAATCCGCTCTAAAGCTTATAATGAGAAAATGAAGAAATTACCATCGCATGTTTTGTATAGTGCGCTCTTTG
>Ga0247831_1005602_pt1 | contig 15530 bp, 12 predicted proteins | sample LaCruzMarch2015__9_FD_192406 | JGI IMG/M metagenome (GOLD analysis project Ga0247831, IMG submission 192406) | Freshwater microbial communities from meromictic Lake La Cruz, Castile-La Mancha, Spain - LaCruzMarch2015_1m | ecosystem: Environmental > Aquatic > Freshwater > Lake | place: Spain... | reverse complement strand
GCCGTCACAACGGTGTGGACGACATCGCCGATCGCATAGTCGTCGAGATCCAGCGCGAGTTGACCGGCCTCGATCTTCGACAGGTCAAGCACGTCGTTGATGAGTCCGAGAAGGTGGCGGCCATTGGTCTGCACGCGATCGAGTACACTCAAAACCTTCGGTGCGAGGTCGCCGTAGATTCCATCTTGAATCAGTTCGGTGTAGCCGAGGATGGCGTTGAGCGGCGTGCGCAGTTCATGGCTCATGTTGGCGAGGAACTGCGACTTGTGCAGGCTGGCGATCCTGAGTTGCTCGCCCTTCTCCTCGATCTCTCGGAACAGACGCGCGTTGTTGATGGCGATCGAGGACTGCGAGGCGAAGGCCTCCAGCAGCGAAACGGTCTGCGGTTCGAACCGGCCGGCGTGCATGCGCCGCATGACTAGCACGCCGATCGGCCTGCCCTGGTGGATCAGCGGCACCGACAGCAGCGCCCGGATGCCACCGGCGTGCAGCACCTCGAACAGCGGATGATTGCGATGCGCGTCGATGTCGGCGATCTGTACCGGCACGCCTTCAGCAGCACTGCGACCGACCATCGGGTCATCGAGGCCGAGCGGATGCTCGCGGACCGCCGACAACAGGGCCTCGCTCATGTCGTGGCCGGCTTCGAGGTTCAACAGGCCCGTCGCCGCATCGAGGACGTAGACGGCGCCGCCCCCGGTATCCGATATCTCGCATGCGTTGGCGAGGATCGTGCCAAGTACGACCCTGAGATCCAGCGACGACGACACCGCCTGACCGACCCGGCCGAGCGCTTGAAGCTCTGTGACGGAGCGCGAGAGTTCAGTGGTGCGCGCTTGGACTTCTTCGAACAGGGCGACATTGTTGATCGCAATGACGGCCTGGTCTGCAAACGTCGTGACGAGATCGATCTGGCGCTCGGTGAAGGGCTGCACGGCCATTCGAGCGAGGAACAGAACACCGATGACCTCGCCACGACGCATCAACGGAACACCTAGCATCGACCGCGCCTTCGAGCGTCGTTGCCGAGTAAGGTCGGTGAAACGGACGTCGGCCAGTGCATCAGGGAGATGGATCGTCTGCTTGTCGGTAGCGACTAGGCCAATCGCTGAACCGTCACCGGCGCGCAGCGGATTTCGTCGAGCCCAATCGATAAACTCTGGACTGGCATCTTTACTGGCAACGACATGATAGGCGCCATCTTTGCCAAGTGTGGCAGCCAAGGTGTAATCGGCCCGACAAAGCCCGTGCGCCGTACTGACGATGACGTCGAGCACCGGCTGCAGTTCGTTGGGAGAACGTGAGATGACACCCAGCACCTCACTCGTGGCGGTCTGATAATCCAAACTTTCCTGAAGTTCGGCCGTCCGCGTCTGCAACGCCTCGAACAGCCGCGCGTTTTCGATAGCGATGACGGCTTGGTCGGCGAAAGTCTCGATGAGGACGGTTTGTCGATCCGCGAAGGGCTGCACCCGTCCACGTAGAAGTGTAATTACGCCGATCGGTTGTCCCTTATTCAACAATGGCACAGCGAGCACCGATCGGAATTTCCCTAAGCGAAGGATGGTGCGCTGCTGGTCCGAGTATTCCGTATCTAGTGTTGCATCCTCAATTTGCACGGCGTGACGTTCGAGAAGCGCTCGGCTTGAAACGGATCCCCTGCCCGGGGAAATCGGGATGTTCGATACGAGTTTGATCAGGTCTTCGGAAGCTCCGTGCGCTGCAACGTGGTGATACATCCCATCAGCGGCAAGCGTCCGGATTACAGCCCAGTCGGCCTCACACAGACGGGCAGCCGTCGCCGCGATGACGTCGAGCACAGGCTGCAGTTCATTGGGCGTGCGCGAGATAACGCCGAGAACGTCGGAAGTTGCTGTCTGGTATTCGAGGCTCTCCTGCAGCTCCCTGGTCCGGGTCTGCTCGGCCTCGAACAGCCGTGCGTTCTCGATGGCGATCACCGCTTGGTCGGCGAAGGTCTGCAGAACAGCAATTTGCTTGTCGATGAATGGACACACTTCCTGCCTTCGAATCATGAAGGCGCCGATCGCCTCGTCGCGGCGCAACAGGGGGATTGCCAATCCGGTTCGGTGCCCATGCCGCAAGTAGAGATCGTGACCTTCCGGAAACTCCACTTTGGCCTCAGCGAAGTCCACCATGTGGACGGCAGCACGATCGACAACTGCGCGGCCCGTGATCCAGCCCCGGGTGATCGATTTGGTTTCGAAGTCGAGCGGAATGTCGCCGTAGTGCGCGCCGACGCGAAGGACGTCGCCTTCTCGCAGCAGCAGTGTGGCGTCGAACCCGTCGCACATGTTAGCCGCCGTCTTGACGATCTCGTCGAGTACTGCATCGAGTTCTGTCGGCGAGCGCGAAATGGCACCGAGCACGTTACTGATCGCAGTCTGGTATTCGAGGCTCTCCCGGAGTTCCTGCGTGCGCTCATCGACCTTGCGTTCGAGGCCTGCGTAGCTCTCCTTCAACCGCGCGCCCATTTCGTTGAAGCTGGCGGCGAGTGCCTCGACTTCATCACCCGACTGCACCTCGATGCGATGGCTGAGGTCGCCGCTGCCGATCCGCGCGGCGCCTGCCGCCAGTGCCTCGATCGGCACGACCATGCGCTGTGCGAGCCAAAGGCCCGCGAACGCCGCGAGCGCGAGACCGACAAGCGCCAGGCCGGCCGTGCGCCACATCGAAGCTCGCACCGGTTCGAAAGCCTCCGCCAGCGGCTGCTCGACGAAAACCTGCCAGCCCAGCGGTTCGACGGCCGCGTGCGCGGTCAGCACATCGCGGTCGAGGCGGTCCTTGGCGATCGCCCGGCGAGCGTCGTCGCCACCACCAGCCAGCGGTACCCCGATCAGCCGGTTACGGTCGCCGAGGGCTGCGGCGACCTGCGCGAGCTTGGAGAGATCGGTCTTGCGCAGCACGAGTCCGATATCAGGGTGGGCGATCAGCAGGCCGCGATCGTCGACAGCGTAGGCGATGCCGGCGCGGCCAGCCTTAATGCGCGAGATGACGTCCCAGATGAACTTGAGGTTGACCTCGGCGATCGCGACGCCTGCCCGCTTGCTGGCACCGGTGATGGCGAGTGTCAGGTACGGTTCGCTCTCCTTGCGGAAGTAAACCGGGCTGACGTAGCGCCGGTTCGCCTTGGCCACCTGGAACGCCGTCTCAGCCGATCGGTCGGCCTTCGAGCCGACGACATCCATCGCGAGGCGCGAGACCTTGAGCTGCTCGCGCCCCTCGCTATCGACGAACGCGACCTCGGTGATCGCCGGGGCCTGACGCAGCAGCCTCAGAAAATCGAAGCGGCGCTGATCTAGACCGCCCTCTCCAGCCAGGTGTGTCGCATGCGTCGTCCAGCCGAGCTGGCTCTCGATCTCCTTGACGAACTGCTCGATGACAGCCGCAGCCCCCCGCGCCTTTTCACGCTGCACGTCGACGATAGCAGCGCGATTTTCGAGGTAGGAGTACCAGCTCTCGATGCCCGAGCTGACCAGCAATGCACTGGCGACGAGCGCAACCAGGAGCGCCGCATACTTGCGAAATAATCGGCCGCGAGCCCTCGCAGCGGCAGCCGACACGAGCCCGGCGCCGACATCGAAGCCGGCGCGGAGCGATCTCACCGGTCCAAGCCGTACCAACATGACGTCACCTGTTGCCGTGCTGCGAAGCTAACGCAGGCGAGCCCACTGCAACAGCGGGGATAGACCGCTTCATTCAATCACCTCCAATCACCTCGTCGGCACGGATCAGGATCGAAGGTGGAATGGTCAGGCCGAGCATCTTGGCGGCGTCGCGATTGACCGCGAGTTCAAACGCCGTTGGTTGCTCGACCGGTAGTTCGCTGACCTTGGCGCCCATGAGAATCCGATCGACATAGCGTGCGCAGACCCTTGCGCCGAAGTTCGGGACGGGACCGTAGGCTGCGAGCCCACCCGCGCGGGCAAAAAACACGAGGCCGGTGATGGCCGGTACGCGATGGGCTACGGCAAAGCGGGCCGCTCGCTCGGCTGCCCGCCGGTTCAGCGCGAACAGCGGCTGGATAATCGCAACAGTGCGCTGCTCGGTTGCCACCTGCATGAACGCACCTTCCAGATCGTCGGGCTTGGCGATCAGCACGGGCATAAGCCGAAGTCCGCTCTGCTCCGCAGCAGTCTGCGCCTCCGCGATGAACCTCGGTGTTGCGGTATCGGGCCGCGAGCCGATGTAGGCGATCGATTGCGCCGCCGGCACCAATTCCCGCAGGATCTCCACCTGCTTTGAGCCGACCTCGGCCAGCATGCTGGAGACGCCGGTGAAATTTCCCGACGGCTTCTGCATGTTCGAAACGAGGCCAGCCCCGACCGGGTCGGCGGCTGCGGCGATCACCGGTATCGTGTCGGTGTTGCGCTTGATGGCAGCGCCGGCCGGCGTGGCGAATGTCACGATGACATCGGGCTTGGCTGCGACAATCTCGGCGGCCAGTCGATCGGCGCGCGCCACGTCGCCCTGGGCATGTCGTACGTCGGTGGCGATCGTGGTGCCGTCGACATATCCGAACGTGCGCAGCGCCTCCAGCAATGTAGTGACGCTTTCCGAAGGAGCTGCGCTCCAATCGAGGACCGCGACGCGCGGCAGTCGACCGGATTGCGCCAGGGTGCCGTGCGGCGCGATGAGCGCCAATCCGGCAGCGAGCAGTGATCGCCGATTGATCATTCGATCACCTCGTCTGTGCGGATCATGACCGAAGGCGGGATGGTGAAGCCGAAGGCTTTCGCCGTTCTCAGATTGACGACGATCTTGAACACGCTCGGCTGCTCGATGGGCAGATTGGCCGGCGACTCGCCTTTGAGTATGCGATCGACATACGACGCCAGTCTGCGCATCTGGGAAACGTCGTCGGTACCGAACGTCAAAAGTGCGCCAGCTTTTGCGAAAGCTGCATAGTCGGCGACCACCGGCAGGCCGCTGCGAGTGGCGAGCGTGACGATAGTCGCCTGGTGGCCCGAGAAAATAGGTTGCACCACGATGGCTTCGGCACCGGCGCGCCGGAAGCCTTCCATCACAGACTCGCTGAGCGCCGCAGGACCCGCCACCAGATCGACGACGACATTCAGCCCCAGTCTGACTGCTGCAGCCTCTGTCTCACGCACGAACGTCGCGGCATTGGGATCGTGTGACGATCCCAGAAACGCGATCGTGCGAATTCCGGGTTTGATCTCGCGCAGCAGCTCCAAGCGCTTGCCTGCCAATGTCGGGCCGAACATCGTCATGCCTGTCATGTTGCCGCCGGGATTTGCCAGGCTCTGGGCGAGCCCCGTCGCCAGCGGATCGGCGACCAGCATCACGACGGGAACCGTCTGCGTGATCTCTTTGGCGATGTGGGCCGCAGGGGTCGCGCGCACGACGATGACTCTCACGTCACGACTGATGAACGATCTGATCACCTCACGCGTCCGGGCAGCGTCGCCGTTCGTGAAATGCCCTTCGATCGAGATGGACTGTCCTTCGATGTATCCGAGTGTCGCGAGCCCCTCACGCAGGCTGTCGAGTTGTTGCGCTGCGTCTCGATTGTTCCAGCTGACGAAGCCGATCTTCGTAAGGGACGGCTGCTGGCTGTAGGCTGCGCCCGCATCGAAGAGCATTGCCGCCAGGATCACCGGCATGATTTGGTGGAATTTCATTCGATCACCTCGTCGGCACGGATCAGGATCGAAAGTGGGATGGTGAGGCCGAGACTAGCCGCCGTCGTGCGATTGACGAACAGCTCGAACCGAGTCGGCAGTTCGAACGCGATCTCGGACGGGGCCTGGCCATTGAGGATCGCAGCGGCCTGCGCGGCGCAGCGGCGCCAAAGTTCATCGTGATGGGCAAAATACGAGACGAGGCCACCTGCCGCCACATCGCTGCGCTGAGTCATCATCGAAGGAAGTCGAGCTTCAGTGGCTAGACTCGCCGTGGCAGCGCCTATTGCGAAGGACTGGCCGGCGAGGCGGACCATGCCGTCCGCTTTCCACTCGCGGGCCGCGACTATTCCCTGTCGCAGGTCAGCTTCGGTTCGCATCGGGAACAGACGCACCTGTATCCGCAGATCACTCGATCGCTCTTCGATATCGCGCAACTGTGGCGCTGTCACCGGATCGTCAGGATGCAGAAAAAGGGCGATTTGGCGGGCGCGAGGAACAAGCTCGAGAAGCAGCGCTGTACGCTTCGAAGTCAGATCGGCCGACATGTTCGATACGCCGGTGATATTGCCACCTGGCTTTGCTACGCTTCGAGCGAAGCCCATGCCGATCGGGTCGCCAACGATGCCTGCAACGATTGGAATGCTACTGGTTGCTGTCGCTGCCGCTCGCGTACTCGGTGTGTTGATCGCCAATATCATTGTCGGCCGCGTGGCGACGACATCGCGCGCGAGCGTCGGCAATCGGTCGACGCGATAATCTGCCGACACGATCTCGATGACGACATTCTCACCATCGCGGAAGCCCAACCGTTCAAGTGCCGAGATGAACACTTGCTGCGGCCATTGCGCGCTCCCGGGCGTCAGCACGACAAGGCGCGGAGCGGTAGACGCTCGCGTGCCACCGCTGATCGCCAGAGTGGCAAGAGCTGACGCCATAAGCCTTCGGCGATTGATCATTCGATCACCTCGTCGGCACGGATCAGAACGGACGGAGGTATGGTCAAGCCCAATCCCTTCGCCGTGTTGAGGTTGACCACGAGTTCGAACTTGGTCGGCAACTGGATCGGCAGGTCGCCGGCCCTCTCGCCCTTCAAGATGCGATCGATGTAGCCTGCCGCCCGCTGGAACAGGTCCGGGATATAGGGCCCGTAGCTGATCAGGGCGCCAACGCGCGGATACTCGCTCTGCTCACCGATGACGGCGATGCCCGACTGCGCCGCGAGGGCGCAAATCTCGTCGATAAGACTTGCGGTCAGGAAGTCGCGGATCACGATCAGCGCCACGCCGCCGCTGTCGCGGAGCTTCTTGATCTGTGCGGCGACCTCGGCACGCGACGGCGTGCTCAGCACCAACCTCATCGGTTCCAGCCCCTGCGCGCGAGCATCGGCAATAGTCTGCTCGCCCCAGGCGCTGAACGTCGGGTCGGTCGAATTGTGCAGAACACCGATCCGTCTCGCCTGCGGCAACGCCTCCTTCAGAAGCTCGATGCGCTTGGCTGACAGTTCCTCGCCATAGGTCGAGAAGCCCGTAACGCGTCCGCCCGGTCGGGCCAAGTTGGCATAGAACTCGCGATCGTCCGTCGAGTAGGGCAGCGCTATCGCGACGACGGGCACAGATGTCGCGCGGATGATGGCGCGCGTTGTCGCGGGCCCCGGCGAAAGGAACACGTCGACCGGCATGGCCGCCAGCTCGGCGATCGCACGATGTCCCTTGGCGACATCGCCTTCGGTACTGCGCGACTCGACGGCGACAGTGCCGCCCTCTACGTGCCCATGCGCGCGAAGACCCGCCCTGAAGCTCGCGAGAAACCTTTGATCTGCCCGGGCCGTGGCGAAGCCTACATAACCGACAATCGGCAGGCTGCGGCCGGACTGCCCAAATGCCGAACTGGACACGGCGCTCCCCCAAAGACCTACAAGACATGTCCGGCGATCGATCATTCGATAACCTCGTCGGCGCGGATCAGGATCGACGGCGGCAACGTCAGGCCTAGCGCCGTGGCAGTCTTGCGATTGACGATCAACTGGAAGCGCGATGCATGCTGCACCGGAAGATCGGCGGGCTTGTCGCCTTTCAGGATGCGATCGACATGCCAGGCGGCTTGTCGGTAAAGGTCGATATTGTCGGCGCCGTAAGAGCAAAGCGCCCCGCTGACCACATGATAGCGAAACGGTGTGACGATCGGCAGTTTCAGGGCGAGCGTGCGAGCGACGATGATATCGCGGTTGACGGCACCGATCGGACCAGGGAGCAGCACGATCGCCGAGGGTGTGCCGCTCGCGAACCCGTCGATAGTCGGGGCGACCTCACTACGCAGCGTGACCGGCAGCGGCACGACGCTCACCGCCAAACCAAGCGCAGCCTGCTCGATCGCTTCGAGGTAGCCCTTCGTCGCCGGATTATTCGGATCGAAAAGCACGCCGAGCCGCGCTAGGTTCGGCACGATCTGGCCCGCCAGTTCGAGCCACTTGGCACCGATCGAGAATTCGTGTTGCGTCACTCCCGTGATGTTGCCGCCCGGATTGGCGAGGCTTTTCACGAAACCGGCACCGATGGGATCGGTGACCTGTGCGAAGACGATGGGAACTATCGTCGTCGACCGACTCAGTGCAGCAAGCGCGGTCGTCGCGGCCGCAAGCACGACCTCGGGCTCGCCGGCCAGCATGGTCGTTGCCTCGACCAGCTGACGGTCGAGGCTGCCGGATGCATGGCGCCAATCGATTTCGATGTTCTGGCCGTCGATCCAGCCCAGTGCTGCAAGCCCGTCACGGAAGGCATCGCGTCGCGCAACGCCCTCGGGGTCGGTCGCCGCGACCGAGAATAGTGCGCCAATCCGCCGTTTCGAGGTGGCACAGGCGGGCGAAACGCCGATGGCGACGATCGTGCCAGCGAGGCCCGACACAAACGAACGGCGATTTGTCAGGCCCATCATTCGATAACCTCGTCGGCGCGGATCAGGACAGACGGTGGCAGGGTGAGACCCAGGGTGACTGCCGACTTCGAGTTGACGACAAGCTCGAATGTCGTCGGCAGCTCCGTTGGCACCTCGCCGATCTTCGCGCCGTCGAGAAACTTGCCAACGAGACGTGCCTGCTGGCGAAACAGGCCGACGAAACTCGGGCCGTAAGACATGAGTCCGCCGGCTTCGACCGCTTCGCGAAAGCCGAACAGCGCCGGCAGGCGGCTCGCCACCGCGAATTCGGCGAGGCGACGTGCATTGACGACATTCGGCGGCCCGCCAGCGATGAGCAATGCGTCGGCCCGCTCGCGGCGAATGAGATCGAAGGCTGCGTCGTACTCACCGACTGCATCGACAGTGGCCGGGACGATGGCGACGCGCTTGTCCGCAGACAGGACTTGATGATGCACTGTCACCGATTTGGCGCCGATCAGCGCGACGCGCGTAATGCCCGGCGCGGCTTCTTGCAAGATCTGCAGCTGCTTCTCCAAGAATGCCGGGCCGGTCACGAACACGACGCCGGTCATGTTACCGCCTGGTTGTGCCAGGCTCTTGATAAGCCCGCTCGCAACGGGATCGCTGGAGAATAGCGCAACGATCGGGGTCGTGCTGGTTGCCCGAAGCGCAGCATCCTGCAGCCAGTTGGCGCCACCAACGGCGATGACGTCGACGCGCCGCGCGACAAGATCGGCGAGCAAGGCCGGCGCACGCTTGGGATCACCCTCCGCCGAGCGCCATTCGAACGATACCGTCTGCTCCTCGACCCAGCCGAGTTCGCGCAGGCCCTGCACGAAGCCTCGCGCCAGCGAGGAGACCGGGTTCGGCCCGATCATATGGGCAACCGGCACATTTGGTAACACGAACCCGATGACTGGACGCCTCTTGGACGCCTGCGCATGAGCGAGGCCCGTTGCTGCAAGCGTGAGAGCGAGTTGGACCAGAGCCGCACGACGGTCGATCATTCGATCACCTCGTCGGCGCGAATCAGGATCGAGGGTGGGATAGTGAGGCCGAGCGTTTTGGCGGTCTTGAGGTTCACCACCAGCTCGAACTTTGTCGGCTGCTGAATCGGCAAGTCGGCCGGTCTCGCGCCGTCCAAGAGCCTGGCGACGTATGCCGCCGAGCGGCGAAACAGATCGGGCCGATTGGGACTGTATGCAATCAGTCCGCCCAGTTTGACGAATGTGCCTTCGTCGTACATCGATGGCAGGCGCGCGGCGAGTGCCGCGCTGACCAAGCGCGGGCGGATCGATTCGAAGAGAAAATCGCGGGGTATGATCGCAGCCTCTACGCCAGCGGCGCGAACCTGCTGCAGTTTTGATTCGATCATGGTTTCATTGCTGATTTCTACGACCAGGATCGAGAGCCCCAACTGCTCGGCGGCCTTGCGCGCGGCGGCGAGGCGCTCGGCTTGATTGCGGTTTTCGGGATTGGAGATCATGGCGATGCGCTTGATGCCCGGCATGATCTCCGCCAGCAACTCGAACCACTTGCCGATCAGTTCGTCCGCTTGCGTAGCGAAGCCCGTGATATTGCCGTCGGGTCGGGCTATCGTGCCCGCGACGCCGGCGACCCTCAGAGATTCGAGGCTGGCGACGACGATTGCGACGTCCTTTGACTGTTGCTGGACCATCCGCGCAACGTTGGGACCGCCGGTGACGAACACCTTCGCGCCGCGAGCGACCAACTCCGCGATATGCGAGCGAGCTCGCTCGGGATCTCCGTCGGCAAAGCGGAGTTCCAGACGAACTGAGTGACCGGGTACCAACCCGTTTTCGACAAGTCCGCGGGTCAAAGCATCGACTTGCGCCTCGTCGCGGCTGGCCAGCGCGAGGAACGCGACGATGGGCGGGGACGTGGCCTGCGCGCTGACGATCGTGGCGAGTGTCGCAAAGAGAATGGTCGCCAGCGCACGTAGATGACGATCGAAATCCATGGTCGCTCTCCCTGCGAATGCGCCAGAAACTATCACGCCGCTGCTGCCTCTGCTGTGCAGTTTCGCACGCGGTCGCAATCCTGCAGGCATCAGCAGCCTGCAGTGGCGCTTGGTCAGCCACTAGCGGCGCTGACGAGATCGGCGAGGCGGCCGAGGTCGACCACCACCAGTTCCTTGCCGTCGCGCGCAAGGATGCCAAGACGGGTCAGCCGGCTGATCTCGCGCGATACGGCCTCGCGGTTCGTCGCAATGCGATCGGCGATGTCGGACTGGCGTGGTGCCGGGCTCAGGACGACGCGGCCCGCGGTCGCCCCCGTAGCCCGCGCGAGCCGCAACAATTCGGCATGAATGCGATTCGACACGCCGAGCGAGCTCAACTGAAAAATGCGGTCGGACAGTTCGCGCACGAGGCCGATCGTGCGCCCGAGCAGGGCCAGCGCGACGCCCGGCTCGCGGGCGACCAGATCGCGGAATGCACGCCCGCTCATCACCAGCACATCGCTCTCGGTGCGCGCCTCGACGCTCGCCGATCGCCGCTTGCCGTCGATAGCGGCGAGTTCGCCGATCGTCTCGCCATGGCCGATATCGCGAAACAGCACCGCCCGCCCGTCCGGGGCATAAATGTTGACGCGCAAGGTGCCGCTGACGACAACGAACACGTCGTCTCCGATATCGTCGTACCAGATCAGAATTTCGCCGGCCTGCAGTCGCCGGCGGCTGACCGCGTCGCTGAGGGCGCTTATTGCAGCGTCGCCGAGCCCGGCGAAAAGCCCGCACTTGCGCAACAGGTCGGCTGTCGATCGCGACGCGTCCATCGGACCTCCGAAGTGCATGCCTCAATTAATGACAAGCATCGCTGGCTTTGCAAGCGACCGCGGTCCGCCTTACCGCTCCGTACGCCTTTGGCCGACTGGAGGTTGGCAGCACCGCGTCGCATTGGCCGCAAGCGGCAGCTTCACCAAAGCGGCAGCAGCATCGGCTCACCGGCGCATGATCGGCAATGGCGGAAGTGCGCCCACCCAGCTATCTTGCACCACATTCGAACTCAGCTGCCGCAACACATCGATCGCGACGGCAGGATCGAGCCGATTTCGATAGTCCGGATCGACGCTGGCGTGTGCGATGATACCGCCCTTGGCAATGACGAAAGTCGCCGGCATCGGCAACGCCCAGCGGTCGTCGCCATTGCGCACGGCCAGATCGTGCCCGAATTTCTGATAGAGCGCGTGGATAGCGGGTGACAGCTCGAAACGAATGCCGAGTGCGTCAGCGAGGCGGCCTTTAGCATCCGACAGAACGCTGAACGAGAGGTCGTTCTTCTCTGCCGTGGAGAGCGTGTTGTCCGGCGTTTCGGGCGAGACGGCAACCAGTGCTGCCCCGAGCGCTTCGATCTCACCGACGCTCTTCTGAAAGGCCCGCAGTTCCAGATTGCAGTAGGGGCACCAGCCACCGCGATAGAAGGTGACGATCAGGGGCTTTGCCGACGCACGTTCGGCGAGATCGACTTGGCGCCCGAGCTGGTCCGCCAGCGCGACAGACGGAAACCGGTCGCCAGCCTTACTGGCCTTGGCGGCGAGCGCTTGCAGCGCTGCGTTGTCGTCTTCGACGAGCTTGGCGATGTCGGGGCCGGCGCGGTCAAGCCAGGAGGTTTTGAAGGTATTCAGTTCGGTTTGCAGTGACATGGTGAGGTTCCTTGATCTGAGGGCGCGACAGGCTCCACCATGGGCCTGCCGTCGTTGAGAGGCCGGCCCGCGCGATCGGTCGGGCAAGTCGGCGTTATGGCGCGTCACGTAGCCTTCGCCATCATCTGCTGGACGAGCGCTGATGCGCTGGCACCTTCCAAGGCGAGGCTGTAGCCGACTTCGCGGACGATGCGCTCCTTGAGCGGCTGGATGAAGTGAATGCGCGTATTGCGACGCGTGACGGCGGGCTGTTGGAGGTAGATCGCGGCTAGCGCGCGGGCCTTGGCGACGGCCTGACCATCTTCGACGATGATGTTGACGACACCCCACTCGGCGGCGGTTCGAGCCGATATCGGTTGTGGATCGAGGAGGAATGCTTCTGTGCGACCAGCGCCGGCGCGATAAGACCAGGCCGTAAAGACGCCGTCGCCCGGCACGATGCCCCCGGCGAAATGCGGCAGATCGTTGAAGGTGGCGCTGCGGCCAGCCACGATGACGTTGGCGAGCAGTGCATATTCCGAATGGATGTGCGCACGGCCCTCGATGGCGGCGATGACGGGAACGCGGATGTTGGCGAGGTTTTCGAGGATCTGCGTGCCTTCATCGTGAACCTTGGACCAGACATTGGCATCACCGACATTGCCGAAGCTGGCGAAGTCGATCTCGGCCATGTAGTCGCCGGCCCCGGTCAGGATGACGATCGTATTGTTCCGGTCGCGGCCAATCTCATAGAACGCGTCTACGAACTGCTCATGGTCCGTCGCGTCGAAGGTGATCGGTCCCCCGTTGGTGTGCATCTCGACCAACAGGACGCCATCGGCGTCCCGGCTCATACGCAGGTGAGCATACTTGGCGAAGTAGGCTGGCGGGGCAGGAAGCGTGATGGGGCCAAGCATGGCGTGTCTCCAGAGTTGAGGTGCCGGGTCAGCTGATCGCCAAGCCCATGTCGCGAACCATGCCGGAGTTGCCGCGATTGAATAACGCCCGCCGTTCTCATATGATTCATACGTGCAGCGTATGAGTGCGCGATGGATATCTTTGGGCCTATGCAAACGTTCGTCAGAGTGGTCGAGGCCGGCAGCTTCACAGCGGTCGCCGTCCAGACCAACACGACGCAGCCGACCATCAGCAGGCAGATCGCCACATTGGAAGAGCATCTCGGCGCGCGGCTGCTGACCCGCACGACGCGAACGCTGACGCTGACGGACGATGGACGCGCTTTCTACGAGCGCGCATTGCGCGCGCTGGAGGCGCTCGGCGAGGCCGAGAACGCGGTAGGGCGTCGCCGCAGCAAGCCGACGGGTATGCTGCGGCTCGCAACGCCCGTCGTGTTCGGCCGCCTGCACATCGTGCCGCGGCTTCCAGCATTCTTGAGCCGGTTCCCCGACGTGACCATCGATCTGGTGATGAGCGACACGTTCTCGGACCTTGCAGAACAAGGAATCGATCTCGCCATCCGCGTAGGCGAGATTACCGATCCGGCGCTGATTGCCAAACGGATTGGTGTCGTGCGCCGTGTGACGGTCGCCTCACCGCGCTATCTCAAGACGCACGGCAGGCCGCGCGCGCCGGCTGATCTCGCGGAACACTCCTGCATCGTCTATACGCGCCTCGCCAGTGGCAATCGTTGGAACTTCGAGGGCGCCGACGGTCCCGTTTCGGTCGAGGTGAAGGGTCGCTATCAGGCCGACAATTCCGAGGCCGTGCGAGAAGGAGTCGTATCCGGGCTCGGCATCGCCGTGATACCCGAATTCGCCTTCAGCGCGGAAATCGAAAGCGGTGAGGTCGAGGTTCTCTTGCGTGATCATGCGCCCAGGCAATTACCGATGCATGCGGTCTATTCGTCCAGACGCTTCGTGCCGCTCAAGGTGCGCGCCATGATCGACTATCTCGCTCATGAATTTGCTCTCGATCCGAGATTGGCCATGCATGCAGTCTGAATTGACCGGCGCTATGGCCGCAGACCCTTCACGGCTGCCAATTCCGCTTCCAGCGCTGCGATCCGAGCGTCGCGCTCCGCCAGCGCAGCCGCGACATCGTCCGCCTCGAACCGTTGCGGGATATGCTGCGGACAATTCGCGTCCCAGGCAGACACCGTGAAGAGGACCACCTGCTCGGGTCGATTCCGATTTTTAGACGGAGCATCGCGTCGGTCAAAGTCGGCTTTCTCTGCATGGCCGCCGTCGGCTCAGCGAGCCGATAACATGGACCACGCCGTCGGTAGCGATCGAGATGCTCTGGCCGACCTACTGGTCTTCATCGGACAAGGCCTGACAACGGTTGGCACTACCCATCTCGCCAATGATCCTCGCGTGCGCGAACGCCTTCCTAACTTTCGTTCGGGTGGACAGCAGGTGGACATCAACGGCGAACGACGTCCTGGCCGGCGCCGCGCAATTCGACTTCAGTCGCTGATTTTTTTGGTGCCGGCTGAGGGATTTGAACCCCCGACCCCCTGATTACAAATCAGGATTCAGGCCATTGATCCACAACGATAAAATCTATTAAGCCACTGAAATTGCTGGATTGCGATGTCTCATTATGCCCGTACTGTTGCAGGCTGTCTCGTGAAAGTGTACCGGGAACGGTACCGGGGAAATCACGATCAGGGCTTCAACCATGTCACAGCGCACGCTGCCAGCTAAGGACAAATCGATCGCCGCCGCCGCCTTCGTTGGGGAGGGGCGGGAGGTCGAGTACCGCATCGAGGGTAACCCTGGTCTCGTGCTCGTGCTCATGGCACCGAAGCGTGACGGTCTGACCGCGCGCGTGTGGCGGGTCTATTACTCGGCCCACGCGGGCGGCCGGCGCACGATCCGCAAGGTGCGCCTCGGCCCCTACCCGGCCGTGACGCTGGCAGAAGCCCGTCGGCGCGCGATCGAGCTAAGGCAGGCAGTGGACCGTGGCCTCGATCCGGTCGCCGAGGTCGAGGCGAAACGGGCCGAGGAGGCGCGCGCTTCGCTGACATTTGCGGACCTCGTCGCCGAGTACATCGCGCACCAACGCGAGGCCGGCATCAAGACGATCGAAGAGGTCGAGCGCGCACTCATGGCCGACGCGGTCCCACATCTGGGCGCCAAGCGCGCCAACGAGATCACGGACGTAGAGATCGAGGCCGTCGTCGACCGGGTGGCGAAGCGCGGCTCGCGGGCGATGGCGCGTCACCTGCTCGTCTATTTGCGCGGCGTCTATCGTTTCGGGCTGCGGCACTCGCCGACGATCCGAAAGCGGTTCGGCCTCGTCATGGACCCCAGCGACGCCGTCGGACGTGGCACGCGCGGACGGGCC
>Ga0247831_1005596_pt1 | contig 15545 bp, 7 predicted proteins | sample LaCruzMarch2015__9_FD_192406 | JGI IMG/M metagenome (GOLD analysis project Ga0247831, IMG submission 192406) | Freshwater microbial communities from meromictic Lake La Cruz, Castile-La Mancha, Spain - LaCruzMarch2015_1m | ecosystem: Environmental > Aquatic > Freshwater > Lake | place: Spain... | reverse complement strand
ATCAAACTTGGTAGTTGTAGTGGCACATGCTTGGTTACATGTGGGGTATCATTCCCAGGCTTAGAGACAGAGAAGAGGATATGTATATTAGAAAAGATTGATCGTCTATTATCTATTGGGAAAGAGGAAGAAAAGTCCTGGCACATAAAAACAAATGACCGTGAAGTAGAACTACTAACGTTGGGGGTACATTCTCTATTAGCTGCGAAAGCGGCGCAGGACCGATTGCCAGTGTCACATCATAGTGGATGCAAAATGTTTGATAATGTAATTTATCAATCTGGCAAAGGAGTGTTTGAGCCACGAGCAAGTTCAATCTGTCTTGTTGAGACTGTAATCTCAACAATGAAGAGGGATGATAATAATCAGAAGACGATGATAAATTCCGAGAATAATTTGATTGTTCTCGATCTTGGTACAGGATCGGGTTGTTTACTACTAGCATTAATGCAACGACTACCGGTAAGCTGGTATGGTCTTGGAGTAGATATCTCACAGCCTGCTTTGGATTGTGCAATAGAGAATGCATGTAAGCTTGACTTAACAAGCCGTGTTGAGTTTAAACTATGTGATTACTCATGTGAGACATTACCATTACCTTCTGTATGTCATCAGAAAGTGGGAGTTGTGATATGCAATCCACCCTATCTTCCCGACAAGGTTGCCGTAATGAATAATATGAGACATGACCCATCCGAAGCGTCCACTGGTGGTGAATTGGGTTTAGATGCATATCGTTGGGTGGCAAGTGTCTGTAATACATTGCAATTGTCAAAGTCTCCTTTTCCTGGAGCAATTCTAGTTTTGGAAGTTCCAGGAAATTATCGCAAACGACATGAAGAAATCATTGCAATCTTTTCACTGCTTGCCCCATCACTGACTTATTGTGGTTATGGTATTGCTGATGCATTGATGATGGATCGTTGTATGATATGGCGTTTTTAAAATGCAATATATTATATGATCAATAACTAAAAAACATGTTTAACCTTTAATACTCTCATACAAATATACCCAACTCCAAAAATCATCACTCATGCTTCTTCTTAATTTCAAAACAAGGCCAACTTTAATTTACCCTTACGTTTTTCCAATTGATTTATAACACCCTCATTCATAAATTGCATTAATTCAGTTGATGTATCATTTAGGGTTAATACATTCCATCCCTTACTATCAGTATGACAATCAATAATAATTAATTCGGTATGGTGTAATTGTAATGCACCACCACCACGTCTTGCGTTATCTATATCCCCTCCTCTTGATACTTCGTCTGTATTGGTAGTACAATTATTGTCGTAACGTAATAGTTTAAGTAACCGTCCGGGTGTACCCACCGCTAAACTATAATATCCACCACTGCCTTTACTTCCCTTCTTACTACTACTACTACTACTACTACTACTACTACTACTACTACTAAGATTCTTCGTCGTTTGCTTATTATCAATATTCTTCTTCTTCCCAAAGCCCTGAGAAAGCAATCTCACTTGCTCTTCCAAACTCATATGTTTAGCAAATAATTTAAGTATTGGTAATTTCAACGTGGATGATAATTGTTTCATCAATTCCACAGCACGTTTTGCCGATAGTGTAATAATAATTATCATGGGTGAAGATGGATATTTCCAATTCTTCAATTTTTTATTCGATGATAATGGTCCTCCTCCGTTACCACTGGATGATGGTTTAAGGAAGGAATTCAAATTAGCATGTCTATATACTTTCGTAGACATGTCAAGTTCTTTAGGTAGAGTGTATAAATGTGGTAAGAAGGAGTATGTTGTTGTTGCTGTTGCTATTGCTGTTGTTATAATGTCGGTGGTAGAGGCAGTCTCTTCTTCTTCTTCCTCTTCTTCTACTACTACCTTCTTGCTATTACTACTAGCAGCACCATTCACAAGCTTGATCGAATGCGAGTACAACGTATTTAGGAATGTTGATTGTGCCTCTACATTGTCCATGGCAATCCCACGTCCAGCATGGAGTAGCACATCCTGTGGGGTTGATGATGATGATGATGTGAGTAGTTCCGTCTTATTCCTCTTCTTGCGATCAGTCTTCTTCTCATGAACCTTCACCTCGTCGTCGTCGTCGTCGTCCGACGCTGCTAATGATGAATTGCCATCCCCCTTGCGCTTCTTCTTGGAATCTCCTCCGCCTCCATTGCCATCGTCCGAAGAATGACCGTCACCGGAGGGTGAGTAGACCAGGTATTCGTCGTCGTCGCTGAGATCGTCGCCACCCATTTACTGTTGAGGGACTAAAAAAATAAGTGGTGAAGAAACCCACTCGCTCCCGCCTAGTCGTACTCCCATCTCAGAACGGCGGGAATGATATCGAGTGCGTGTGTTATTAATGTACACAAACAATAGAATAGTCATGTGCGGCGGTTGTTCAATTAGCATTGTCAAAATTCTCATCATCGTGATAGCACTACTATCATGTATAATATCCATTTATGTATTATTACATGGCTTATTAATTGATGGACCCGAATTCTACAATGGCAAAGGTTGTCGTATGACCTATTCACAATATATTTTTTTACCAATACGTATTGAGTCTGTTGGTAACAATGACGATGACGTTTCATCATCATCATCATCTACTACTAGTAGTGCATCGTCATTTCATCGCTATACTCAGGCGGACAAAGATGGTAGGTATAGATTATTAAAATTCACGGATGCACGTGATCCACGACATGAGCATTTGTATCCTATTGTAGGAAATATGAAAGAGGACTATGCGTCTCAACAACAAACGCGGGGTCGTAATCGTCAACATCGCAAAAGCAATGGTGGTAGGATACTTGAATTGACAGACAATTGGTGTCTACTCCCAAGCTACAAAAGTAATGATAAGAATAATAGCACATCATCGTCAACGACAACAGCAACAAAATCCAAGTACACCGAAGCACCCTACCCCCATACAGGGCATATAGTACTGTACATACCAGGACATTGGGGTTCGTACTTACAATCACGATCTTTGGGAGCACACGGGACACGTTATACAGGACAACATCCACAATTAATGACCAATCAAGAGATATATACTTCATTACAAACTGGTATAGGTATGAATAATGGTTTGTCCTTACGAAAGAAGAAGCAACTTCTTGTTGACAACAATAGTGAATCTTCTTCTTCACAAGAAGAAGAGGACAATGAGGAATATCATCATCATCAACAACAACAACTGCAGAATGAGTTTGTTATGGATATATATAGTCTTGATTATAATGAACAAGGTGGGGCATTACATTCATCTATATTATTCAAACAGGCAAAGTTCCTTGCGTCTGCTATACAGACACTTGCGTTGGGGTGTCATCTTGATACTAATAATAATGATAATGATGATGGACAACAAGAAGGACAAAGTAGAAGTATAACAATTGTGGCACATTCCATTGGTGCAATAATTGTACGATTGGCATTACGATTATATCCACAATTTGTAGTATCACCATCATCATCATCATCTACCAATAATAGTAGTGGATATATTCATAATATTATCTCGCTTGCTTCACCATTAGGGTTAGACTTTCCATATGCAGTCGATGCTGAGTTATATGATGTTATAAAATTCATTAATGACAACGACTATGACAATCATGGTGATGATGACAGTGATGTATCATTGGTCTCTATATCAGGTGGATTGCGAGATGAAATGATACCACCTACTTCATGTCAAATTCCTTTTTCTACTTCTATGAGCAATGTCAATAAAACTAATGTTGACAATACCAAAAATAGAGGTTCGGGTTTTGTAAGCACTACCTTCCTTGCATCGGATATAATGGATGGTATTGCTGGTGCCGATGCTGGTAGTAGTTCATCAACGATAAATAGTGAACCATATGGAATGGATCATCGTGCAATTGTTTGGTGTTATGATTTACTAACAGCGGTCCGTGAGATAATATTTACATTAGTAAACGCGACTGATAATGGTTTACCTTCCTCTGAAAGATTAGCTGCGGTGACGAAAGTGATGGACCAGCGAAGAAGAAGACGGCAAACAAGAGATGGAGTAGATAATGACGAATCAAGATGGAATGAATCCGATTACAACTATCAGAAGCAAGTTGAGAAACAACATGCGAGGCTACTACTTGAGAAGGGGTATTTGCAAACTGTATCAATTCAACTTTCTGCACCATATTATCTCAATACATTATTGAAGCTATGTATTACCGCTGCTCTTTTGGATACATATGCAATACATCCGAGATTGAAATTTGTTCGTCAAAGTTCTTCTACTGATGAAGCAAAGAGGTTGTTCAGAATCAATGGTTTTGTACATGTATCGATCAGCCTACTATCTATTCCTACCCTACTCGTTATGATAGCCTATGTCCGACAGTTGTCGATTCCATATCATCATCAGTTTTGTCGTGGACATGAATGTCATCTACTACTTTTATCAATCTTTATACTTACACAAATTGCAACATTGGTATATATTATTATTGTATATGGAGTGTGTCCACTTGTGTCTATAATATTCATGTCACCTGGCGTCGAGTTTGTTGGAAATTCCGTGGACGACAGTCTTTCAACAAGATGTACTACCTTTGGGATTTCTTTTGTACATCTGATTGCAACGGAAATACGTACGCTCACGATTTTTACATTGCCTCTTTCGGTAATACTTTGCTTCATGATCAATACATTTATGCTCGGATTTGACGACCTTGCATGGAACATGACGGCTATTGCCTCGTATTGCTTCATTTCAGTAGTACTACACAACTTAACCAGTCTGGTAATTCTTGCCACACGATCATCGGTGTATCTTGAACAAAGGCGAAGTGAAATATTTGTCCTTCTACTTTCATTGATAAAGTTCACTTTTGGTAAATCGGTTTTTGCTCTATCCTTAATGACTCACTGGGGACAGCGTGGTTTAGATTCCTATCATGACTATTTGACAATGACAGGAAAAGATACTGTGATGATCTCCCGCGTTCTCACAGTCATGCTTTCATCATTTATCATCATTGTAGTCTATAGATCTCATGATGCAATGACTCAGACTACATATCGGCGGCAACAACCTGATCAACCTGCTCGGAAATCCACAAATATTAGCAATATTGCTATTGTCCTTGTCCGTTCTGCCCTCATATGTTGGTTTACATGGACGGCATCAGTAAATATTGCCGCGGACGATGTTATAATTCCAATTGGATTACTGATATGTTTGAGATGTTGTTCATGTTCGGTTCACGCAATTGACATTTGCTCAAGTAATGGTCGATCTGTACGATCTGAGAGTAGCACCCGAACTCACGATAAAGTTCAATAGGATGTGGGAGAATAATGAACAGTATTTACCATAACATTAATACAATTTTTGTTATTCATATGCCCAGGTCGCTTTTTGAGAGTGTCGCAAAGACTCCCCAGACATAACCACTCGTTACACATCCAATGGCTACGAGGAGCTGCGACGAACTCGTTGTTGACGATGACGAGGAACCACCATTATCATAATGTGCACGAGCAGTACAAAGCACAATAGCACTACTACTCATGGCGGCTAAGATTGCCGCACATAATCCCGACGATGAGAAACAAACAGTAACAATACGTTGTAGTAATGAACTCGGTGGACATGTATACCAAGTCCATAAATTCCTTGGTATGAGTTGTTCTGACAATAAAGTTGCCGCACGTACAGGCAATGCATGTAGTACAGCATGACTAATAACATTGGCATGATCCTCCATGGGTATCATATAATATGGTAAGAATTGACCTAATACAGCCGTTCGACATTGTGTTGTATGATTCTTTGGCACACCATGCCATAATTGACCTGTATACATCATAACATCACCCCGTTGTCCTGTAATATGTACATGTGTGTTAATGGCATGTTGCATACTCTCGTCATTATCGTTATTTTCATTTGGAGCATGCCATAATTTTTGTGATCCCGGGATAACTATTGTACTACCATTTGACAGTGTGAAATCATCTAACATCCATAATACCTGAACAGTTTTGGGTGCACCAATTGGTGGATTACTCTTGGTTAAGAAGGGTGCGTGTGAGCCGTAGGGGTAGTCAATGTGCAGTCCTTGTGCGAGGCATATGGCATCATCATCCTCATCAGCAGTAGAGGAGTAAGAGGGGAAGATAGTATGCGAATGAAATGAACCACATTTGGCTCCCTCTCCACAGATACATTCAATGATATCTCCAAGTGCAGCATCATCAAGGAAATGACCAAATATGCGTGGTGATCGTGTAAACAGATCAAAAGTTCGGACGGGTGGATGTGGTGCATGACGGAATAATAGTCGACGTAGGATCCGACGTGGGAGATTCGCTGTCGTTATAATAGAACGGGCCGAGTTGACAATGTCTGGGGGCAGGAATTGACGTATGATGACGTACCCGTCCCCATTCGTTAGTGCATGTATCACATCGTCAGTGCGTGTGGCAAGATCCACGGCATCTATCTCCATCCTCATGGGGCTTGCGTGGGTACACAAACACGTGTTTTTCGGCTGGTTCTCGACAAGAAAGTTGAATGTGTTTGTGTTTGTTGAAATGTTTTTTCTGACTCAACTAGATAATTGGTGGTATTAGGTGAGGACCGAGGACTTGCTTGCTTTTGGCTAACAACTTTGTCAAAAGCCCTTCCTCTCACCTGCCTGGATTTCTGAAGATTTACATAGAATTTACCCGCTTCAATTGTGTATCCTTCGCCATATCAGTGACATTCAATGTGTACATCTCTTGGCATGCCTTTAACAACTCCTAGTATTGCTCCAACCTTCGTACTTTGACTTTGCAGTAGCTATGTTGCTCTTCACAGTGGCAATACCATCAGCATCGCCAATTGCTTCGTTCACCTCCAGTTGGAGTACTCTCTTCTGTTCCCTCTTCGAGAGCAATCTGACCTTGGACGTTGTATGCGTCTGCTTCAAATTGGGAGTTTCGCATTGTCAGCGGAGGGGCACCAATTTTCTTCCGACAATCAAGGATATCAGTACATTTGCAGTAATTACAGCTTCCCTCTTTTGCACGGGTTGCAAACGCTCAAACAAGGAATCAAAAGTTCACCAAGCTTAAAATGAAGAGCCTACACCTGCATTTGTGTATTGACTGGATACTGTCGTCGGACAAACTACACAAACTCAGTCGCAGTATTGAACGCAAGCTCGTTGTGGTATTGTTGATTGCAACTGGGACATAATCTCCACGGTTTAACGAATTCTACCATACCATGTGAGATTTTGAAATCTGTGACAACACTTCCGTACTTCTATGGTCCCATGGGTCCACTTTATCGTGCTGGTCCTAAACCAGCTCTCCAACTTTGTTACAACCGACAACCGGAACTATAGTACGACCAGGCGGTATTGAAATATATGGCACAAACTAAGTGTAGCCGATCTGAGGCACATGGCAATATGGATGCATTCCTCTAGAGAATCCACAAGATTGGGCATTCAGAAAATGAGCAAAAAGAGTAATCCAGAATCCAAAGCAATTGGCATTTAGTACGATTTTGGGTGCTGGGGTTGTGTACTGTTTGGGTCGTTTGGTCAAGGTGGAGGATTATCAACTTCATTCCATTGTACAATGGAATTACTTGTTGTGGAGACATTATTTCTTTGACAATCTAAATATATTATTGTTGCTCGCCTATCTATGCTATGAAGTTCTTATAATAGTATGAATGTGCAATTTTTTCTGTTTACATTTAAGTCTTTGAATCATAAAAATATTGATGATTTTAAACACACATTCTAATAACTATGTCTTAGTCGTTGGTCAGGTATGACAAGTAATCATAATAGTCAACCTTAACTTGATCAATAAAATCAAAATCACCATTCTTCTGTAACAGCTTTTGTAAATTCTCAACCTCCTTTTTATTAAACTCAAGTTCACCCTTAAATATATTCGTCCTTTTGTATGTATTTTCCCTTGTTAATGTAGTCCAATTCAGTAATTTACCCATAAATGTATCATGATCACCTATAGTAACAATATCAAAGTGTCTATGCAGTAGCTCCATTGCACGTGAAACCTTAACTTTCATTGTAACATTAAAAGGATTCCTTCCTCCAGGACCATTGGGATAATCATCTTTCGTACGGTTGCCATGTGTATTATATAAGAAGAAATCAAGGACCGTAGACCACAATCCTGTCCCCGTTGGAGAATGTAGATACTCTACCCAATCTACACGATTACTTTGCTTCTGCCTCACAATCTTATGTAAACTCATGGCATGATTTAATGGTTCACGCAGCATGACAGTATTTATCATCTGACATCCCTGTGCCTCGACATCCCGTCGCCATTGGTAGAGTAAATCTTCTGATTCATTTAGGTAGGTACTAACAAGATGACTGTGTGCTATTCGCCATTCATTCGGGCCAAGATTTTGTATATGCGCAGTCATGCCTCTGGAAAAGTTTGCCTCACAACCAATGGGGTCTGGATGGAAGGAACCATCTCGTCGTGTTTCTAATTGCCAATGCTGATAGTAGGAAATATTGCCATAACTAGGTCGTTGATACTTTTTAAACCAGACATTTATTGATGCACCCCCAGTTGAAGGGATATGATAGAAGAATATTACACCACAGTTGTAGGGGAGTGATGGCCTTACGATGGATCTCCTATCATTATTATTAACATTCTTTGAATGTGCCGATTCCGGGGAGGTATTGTCAGAATCATCATAGTCAACTACTGCCTTGTGATAAAATTCATTATTTGATGATGAAGACATTAACCAATGCGAGCTACATCCATCCATCCTGCCAAAACCGTAACATGCCGAGCCGGTTAGGAGTGCTATCAACAGCATATGTATTGCACCCTTACTGCTCTTATTGCTACGGGAAGATTCCGGTGCGACCATTGCACCGTCGGTTGCGTGGCCTTACCTAATTTCTTAAGTTGTATTGTATTGGTTGTATCTATCCTAGTGTGAACAACTTCTGGTGATGCGTTGCGTTGTTTTGGCGACCTCGAACCTTCTGTGCTTTGAAAGTTGTGGCGGGCCGGCCCCATCCCAGCAGTGTTGTTTTAATTTACGTCTCTTCTACATTGAGAATATCATCTATCTGATCACCCTCCAACTCCAACATGATGCGAAGAGTAAGCTCCAGATTCCTCGGGGAAAAGAAGGAAGAGGATGAACTCACTCCAAGCGTTCTAACCTCGCGTATTGGACCGAAGATCGCTTCGATCCTAGAGAGTCGCGGCGAAAAAATCCACGACGATTCCTTCCTAAAAATTATACGTCAACTCGAATTCTGGTACGCCGATCAGAATCTTCCAGATGGCGAACTCCTAGCATTGACGGAACGATTGGCTGAAACAGCCAGTTGGCGTGTGGACGATGAAACAACTGAATCTAAATTTAAGATTCCCAAGGTCCGTTTCGGTAGGACGGAGTTACAAATGCCAATTATTACATGTGGGGGGATGCGTGTTCAGGAAACATGGATCCCGGATCATATCCCATTAATCAAACCAAATAAAACAAAGGTTGTACAATCCAAGTCTCAACGCAACCTCGAGGATGTCGTGCTTTCTTGTCTTAACATTGGACTGAATCACTTTGAGACGGCACGATTTTATGGTTCCTCAGAGGTACAATTTGTTAATGCTCTTGTTAAGTTGATGGACGAGGGGAAGATACAACGGAGTGACTTTATCTTCCAAACGAAAATCGCTCCCAGTGGTGGGATGAAAACTGCCGACTTTGCGAAGCAATGGGAGGCTTCGTGGAGCAATGTCGCCAAGTTGGGCTATATTGACTTAATGTCTTTCCACTGCATATCCACTGATGGACAGGTTGACACTGTCCTTAGTGATGCCACGGATGGGATATATGAGTTTGCACAAAGTCTCAAGCGTGAGGGCAAGATTAAGCATGTTGGTTTTTCCACCCACGGTAGTGCCGAAACTATTATGCGTATGATCAATTCAAACAAGTTTGACTATGTCAATTTGCACCGTCACTTCGTGGGTGATTATCATGCCGCTGGGACACCAGATACTCTTGGTGGGCAGGGGAATGCAGCATGTGTGAAGAGGGCACTTGAGCTTGATATGGGCGTTTTCAACATTTCCCCTAATGACAAAGGGGGGAAATTATACCGTCCATCGGCGGCGATCGCGGCTGCTATTGGGCCTGAGATGTCACCCATTGCATTCGCTGCGTTGTGGTCGTGGAGGATTGAGGGCATGCACACTGTGAGTGTTGGATTTGCTCGATCATCCGATCTTGATGAAGTGATCGAGGCTGCTAGAATTTATGCGGAAGGGGAAAAGGTGAGTAAGGAGTTGGTCACCGCAGCTGTCGGCCGATTGGAAAAACTTGCAGTTGACAAGCTAGGGAAGGAATGGTGCGAGAAGGGTTTATTAAACATTCCCTCCTTCGATGAGGAATCGACAGATGGAATAATGATCGGTCACATGCTGTATATGCACAATTGCTTAGTCGCGTATGGCTTGCACGAATTTGCTCGTGATCGCTATGCCATGATGGAGGGGTCGGGAACTAAGTGGAATAAGAAGGTAACATTCAAAGAGAACAAAAAAAATGTGTTGTAAGTAATGGGGAGATTGATTACGGGCAATATTGATCATTTTTGAAGGAAATACTCACCCTCATTGACATTTTTTATCATAGCAATTCTGGTAACCCAGGTCGGTTCTTCGATGAGACTGTTGATCTTGCTGAAGCTCTGAAGAATCATTATGATCCAGAACTTGTCAGACTGAAGCTTGCTGAAGTTCATAAGTGGCTGAAAAAGGATACCAATCTATCAGACACTGAAAAGGATGAACTTGGTTGGAAGAAAGGATACAACTTGACGACATGGGAAGAGTTCCCAGGCGACTTGTCAACTGCGAAATCTTCATCTGGTCTCATTTCCAAAATCTTGCTTGCACGTGCAGGCATTGTGAGCGCTGGTGGTAACATTGAGGATGCTGTGGCAGAGGCGGATGTGATGCGTGGAATTGTAAGGAGGAGTAGCTTGGTATTTTCCAGTGTCGAGGAGAAGAAGGACGCCAATTGAAGTGTCAACAGCGTGTTGGGCTGAATTAGGAGAAGAGGATTGTTATATTTGCGATGGGTCGATGTTGTTGTACAGGTGAATGTGCTTCGGGAAGGAGTTGTACTAAACAGATCCCACCTTCTAAGTATCTGGAGAGTGTGTATAAAATCAATTCCTATGTTACTCCAGTACGAGTATGTCTAAACAAATCGACGCAATGCAAACATACCTTACTTACTAAGTGCCAACCAAATACTTAATACCACCCTCTCAAATGAATAGCTGTAGAGTCGTGCGAGCGTATGTGTTCTCCCCCTCGTCCTCGATCGCAGGAAATCCAAGCACCATTGCATCAGCATTGTAGATGTAAATCATGTTGTAAATACGCCAGTAAATCTCCCTCACCTTTCGTGCTGGGTGGAACAGGCCCTGAATCGTGTACGCCAGGATAACATTAGGACCTAGAGCGACCATCAAACCCTCGATTGCATCCAATGTGGCCTGAATTACGTGAGGGCTCTCCTCAAAGATGTTGGGCCAGACGAAATTCAGCAGGTGAATTAAGGCATCCTCGCACCCAAGTCCAGCGACACCTAAGGCTAGGTGCTTTACGGCGGCGCATCCAGTCTGACGATGGACAGCGTCGCGATCCATAAGCGCATCTTCCAGTAGGGGCGTCACAGCGTAGATGTAGTCCTTACCCATTTCTCCAATATACTCGAACATGAAACTCAGGGCCTTAAGGACTCCGTTCTGGATGTTAATTTCAGGGACGCGATACTCATTCATGAGTGCAGGAAGGACTGTGAACGGGCCGCAGGTCTCAGCTACGATGGCAATAGCAACTGTCGTGCAGACTCGCATCTGACGATCTTGTACCTTAAGATTGTTGAGGAGAGTGTGCAGGACATCCTGTGGACCGACTGCTTTGGCGATATAGCCAAATGTGCTCACGGAAGCACGACGGATTGCCTTCTTGTGAGCCTTCAGCAGCTCGAGAAGTTCAAAGCATATTCGCATCCATTCCTTCGCTGAAACGAACTCTGCTCCTCTGTCTGCAATACGTCCAACCTGGGAAAAATGTTAACAGACGGAAACGATAGAAATGTTAGTAATCCAGTATAGAAGAAGTAATTCATTTATGCAAGAGAGATAAATGCATTAGCAAGATTTTAATGCAAGTGAAGAACAGATCAAGATTAGAACATTCAACTTACCAGATCAATACAATTCTCCTGAACTTTCTCATGACGATTCCTCAAGATGGGTGTAAGCCGAGGTAACAAATCTCGAATCGGCGGAGTCATCTTCGTCATGCCAATGACATTGACAATAGCCCGCAACGCGCCCAATATCGAACCAAGTACGTCGGGGTACTCTTCGCCGAGATACTCGTAAAGTACCACGCCCAGATGTCCCATTAGCTGCTCCTCCCCGCAGGCCTTCATGACCACAGCAATTCGACCGATGAGGTCCGCGGCTTGCATACGAACACTCGCGGCCTTGTTATTAAGTCGCCACTTGATCGTACCGGCAATCTGCTTCAGATAAGGCTTGCACCGCTCACCAAGTGCGTTCACCACCGTCCCAAAGCCATCAAGCATCACCTGTCCCTCCTTACCGAATGCACCCGAGGTCCCTGCATCCACGGCCTGTTCTTGGAAGGCATACAAGATTCCATCAATAAGACGCTCCTCCAATCGATCATCGACGTCAGCACTGCCCAATTTCTCAAGGACCTTCTGTATCGTTTCCATAACCATGCGTCGGTATGGCTCAGAATCATCCTTTAAGTCATCAACAATTCGAGAAAGTATATCCGAGCATCCGACCTTCATTGCCAATTCCTCAGTAGTTTCGATGACTTGCTTGTAATTCCTTCGGTCGAGCGCCATTCTTCGAATCCAAAAGTTACGAAAGAATTCGGGTAGGATCTCCTTACGGATATAGTCGGGCTCAACGCCCGCGGTACTGACGCACTGTTGTACGACCTTCAGGACAATACGCTTCATTTCCTCATCGGGACTATGGAATTCACGTATCAATATTGGCATAACCAGTCGAGTGTAGTGACTAGCGTAATTCTCCTCCATCAATGGGATCACGTACCCAATTGCCTTGAGGAATGCGGCCAACCCCTTACCATGATGTTCTAGTGCACCCTTCCATAATGCACGTATGACCGAGTCAAAACTCTCTATGCCGTAAGGGTGTGCTGCCTCTGCCAGTGACGAGACAGTAAGTGCTGCCATCATTCGGACCTTTGGCTGTTCGTCAGTCAATCCTTGACCCATAATTTCGACAAGTTCACGTAGGTATGGCAAGACCGCACAGCCCATCAACAAAGCAATTTGTTGCACAATCTTGATACCCGTATGTCGTGCTGTCCAACTCTTACGACTTCGGCATACGGCCTTAAGGAAGGGCAGTAAACTTGGCACACCTAATGCACTCGCCACGACTGCAAATGCCCGACTTGTAGTATTACGAACATACTCATCAGGGCTGTCAATGTCCGGTCTCATTGTGGAGATCATTGTACTAAGTCCCGCCGCCTTGGCAAGGTTACTAATAATCTCTCGTCCCTCAACTCTGGCATAATAATCCTCATCAATTAATAGTGGTTCAATGACTGCCAGTATCCTATGTACAAATGGCCGGACTAAGTCATCGAGCTTGTACAACACACGATCAATAACCTTGACAAGTAAATGACGTTCCTGATCCTCGAGTGCTGGGCTCATTAAGAGAGGTAGGATCTGTTGGAAGAGCGGACCAGCACCAAAAGTCCGTGCCTTGTCGGTAATCTGACGCATCGCCGTCTTACGCTGCGGTGGTGTCCCACTCTTAATTTTTAGTAACAATGCCATAATTTGACGCTCTTTACTCTCCTCCTTTGTCAACCCTTTCTCATCTGTGTCCTCCATTAGCCGACCAAAGTATTGCATATCCTCAGGCTTAATGTAGGGCAATGCCCCATCACTTGCCGCCGCTGATTCACCCCCCATTAACTCACGTGAGTCGATTGAGACAGGTACGCCATATGCCTCACGTATTTCCTGTAGTGTCTGCCCCTCCCGTTCTTCCGGTGGGATGTCCATAACAAACCCATCGGCTTGTCCATTCATACCCGTCCGTCCACCAAATGGAGTCGGTGTTGCGAGTAGTTGTCGACCTGGCGTGCGCATTGGTAGGTAACTCACTGGGGGTGGAAGAGTGACATACCCCTCTGATGGTAGTATAGCATCCAGTGCTGCATCTGTCCATGGACGGTTCCTCCGTTCCATCTCTCGTTCATTTGTTAAAGCTTTCACAAGATTACCATTCGTTAGCATGGGTGTCTGTCCACCAAGAAGAGGCGTGGCCCCACCGTGAAGGAGGGGTGTTGCAGCATTCATAGGAATAGGTGTGGAGTCCCATCGTGAACGTTTCGGCCGACCATCCGTACCAATTACATTCCCACCTCCTCCACCAACCAGGGGTGTTGATGCAATAGCTGATGATGTACGGCCAGAGGCAATGATGGGAGTGGCATCCCAACTATTCTGTGAACCATTGACAATCAGGGGTGTCGCATCGGGTGGCAGTGCTGCCCCCTTTCCCCCTGCTGCAGCACTGCCAGAGGCTACCACTGGTGTCTCATCCCACCGCTTACGTCGACGTGCGGCTGCCGTGGCACCTTCTACCTTCGAAGAAGTCGAGATATCATCATCCCACCGTGATTTGTTCGACATTGTCGAATGTTCTCCATCGGTAACAATAATATTTCCCCCCGATGATAATAATTCACGATGATTCTCGTTATTCTTTTCATCAATATCCCACCGTCTTCTCCGCCGACTTCCACCACCACCACCACTCTTATCCCCATCATTATTATCATCCTCACCAACCTCACCATCAATACGCGTTCCATCCCCCCGTGGGATACCATCTCCATGAACAGCAGATGGTGCTACCGGATCCAACCGTGTCTTGAATGTACCCGTTTCCTCATCCACTAATTCCTTCCTAGCCTCATCTAAAAGTTCTTTGCGTTCACGTTCTAAATTGACATCGATCATGGCATTCTTAAAATTAAATTCAGCATCACCGTTTATTTCTCGATCATGCCGACGTGCATGATAGCTCGATTCACGATCACGTATGCGCGTGTTCACCAAGCCCGATCCTCCATCCATATTATGGAATGGATCATTATCATCAATGTCGTTGGGATCACCTCCGCGGTTATATCCCGCAATCCGTCCTTCGTCATTATTCTCGTCATAATAATCATCATCGTCCATCATCATCCGACGTTCTTCCTCGAGGGTGGGTAATTCAGTGACCATATTGTCATCATTATTATCCCCACCACCCAGGCCGGATGAGAGCATGACATCATCATCGAGACTACGAGCTTCGCCGAATTTTATACCTCCCCTCCCTCCATCCGTGGTCGTCGACGACGAGGACATGGTGTGGTTTGCGCTAA
>Ga0247831_1005591_pt1 | contig 15553 bp, 8 predicted proteins | sample LaCruzMarch2015__9_FD_192406 | JGI IMG/M metagenome (GOLD analysis project Ga0247831, IMG submission 192406) | Freshwater microbial communities from meromictic Lake La Cruz, Castile-La Mancha, Spain - LaCruzMarch2015_1m | ecosystem: Environmental > Aquatic > Freshwater > Lake | place: Spain... | reverse complement strand
GCTTGTACGATAACACTGGGATCTTAATCAGTAGTTTTAATTACGATACGATAGCTCCTTGGTCAACTATTCCAAGTTTCCAAGACTTTACAAATGAATATAATTTCTATGATGGCTACCTTAATCCCAACAATGGTTTATCTTGGTTTATTGGGTGTGAAGGAGGATCTCCGGGTACAAAATATGTAACCTGTCCTGTTTTACCAGATGGTGAATTTGCTTTTTTATATCCAAATCCAAGTTCATCCAATATCACCATTACCATTAATAATACAGCATCTGGTGTAGGATTAACCGAGTTGGAAATTTACAATTTAAATGGTCAACTAGTTTACAAGCAACTCTTAGATAAAGTTCAAGAATCAGTGATGAGTGCAGAAATAGACGTGGCACATTTCCTCCAAGGAGTCTATTATGTAAAAATTATACAAGCAGATCAAAGCAAGACGCTACCGTTTGTAAAATTATAAAGCCTTTACGCTTTTATTGCTTTGTTAATTAGAGAAATCATGCCAATGGTAACTATAAATAATTGGCTAGCCGTTTCTTCACTCAAGGAAGTACCATCTTCATCATCTGTGGAAACTTCGACCGCCATAAATTGAGCTAAATCCGGTTGGTCACAAAAAGATTCAATTTCCTCTTCGTCTTCACTTTCGAAATAACTATCTAACATTTCAAAATAAGATTCTTGCATCGCATCGATATCATCATCAGAAACAACATTTAAAGCGATATCTTGTACTTCAAATGAATACATTATTAAGCAGAAATAATAAATTAATAATCCTTCCAATTCATCATTTTCGTATTCTGTAGGTGCAGACATAACATAATCCAACAAATCTGGCTGAGCTAAAGCATAGCGTTCGGACAATGCTTCTAAGGCATCATCATCAAGATGATCCACATATTCAATTGCTTTTTCAATACTTTTATTGCTTACCTGACTCATAGCGTTTTTGTTTTTGTTTTTACAAAGTTAAAAATAAGCACTTAATTATAACAAATAATCAAATCACTATTAAGATCCTTACTAAAAATGCTGCTTATTTACAAAGAATATAAATTGGCCAATACATGTTGAATTTTAGGTGTTTGCTAGTGAATATCACTACATTTGCCGTTCTTAATTTAAACTATACATAGTATGCAACTGTGGAATACCTTAAATAAAGAGGAATTAGAAACAAAAATGCGTGAGCTTGGTCAGCAATTTGTTACCATCTCATTTTATCAATACGCAACCATTGTTGTTCCTCAATTATTTCGTGATCATCTTTTTCAAATGTGGTCTAAATACCATATCGTTGGAAGAGTGTATGTAGCCCATGAGGGAATTAATGCTCAAATTTCAGTGCCATCCAACTATATTGGTGTCTTTCGAGAGGAATTATATCAAATAGATTTTCTAGATGGTATTCGCTTAAATTTTTCCGTGGAGGATTCAGCTGCCGAATTCTCTTTTTTAAAATTAAAAATAAAGGTGCGTGATAAAATTTTAGCCGATGGCTTAAACGATACTACCTTTGATGTAAGAAAAATTGGGAAACACTTAAAAGCAGAAGAATTTAATGCGCTAACCGACGATCCGGAAACTATCTTGATAGATTTTAGAAACCACTACGAACATGAAGTAGGCTATTTCAAAGGCGCAATATTACCAGATGTTGACACATTCAGAGAAAGCTTGCCCCTTATAGAAGAAACGTATTTAAAAGGAAATGAGGACAAGAATATAGTCATGTATTGCACCGGTGGCATACGCTGTGAAAAAGCATCTGCTTGGTTCAAACATCGGGGCTTTGAAAATGTACATCAATTAGAAGGAGGTATAATTAAGTATGCCAATGATGCCAAAGAAAGAGGGATTGAAAATAAATTTATCGGAAAGAATTTTGTTTTTGATGAACGAAGAGGCGAACGAATTACGGAAGATATTGTCTCTATCTGCCATCAATGTGGTAAACCTGCCGATGTTCACACGAATTGCGTGAACGATGCCTGCCACTTGCTATTCATACAATGCGATGCGTGTAAGGAAAAAATGGAGAATTGCTGTTCATCAGATTGCCAGACCATGATTCATTTAAGTGAGGAGGAACAGAAATTGCTTAGACAAGGGATAAATAACAGCAATAAAATTTTTAAAAAAGGGCGATCAAATAAATTGATTTTCAAATTGAATGCAGAAAAACCATTAACTTTGATTCCAACTCAAACTACTAAATAAGTGATTTTAGCAATTAATTGGACGGTAAGTTCTGAAATAATAGACGGTTGGCGAACGCCCAATTGGTACGGTTTATTGTTTGTATCTGGTTTAATCATTGGATACTTTGTGATCAAGAGAATGTTTCAAAAAGAAAACATCTCGAATGAATCTCTCGATAAATTGGTCATGTATATGGTGATAGCAACCATTGTCGGGGCTCGTTTAGGACATGTTTTTTTCTATGATTGGGAACATTACAGCAAGCATCCTATAGAAATTTTTATGATTTGGAAAGGAGGTCTTGCAAGTCATGGTGCCGCCATAACCATTTTAATTTCACTCTATCTTTACTCAAAATTTGTAGTCAAAAAACCCATTTTATGGATTTTAGACCGAATGGCTGCTCCCATAGCGATTGGCGCAACTTTCATACGCTTTGGAAATTTAATGAATCATGAAATTGTCGGACATGTTACCAATGTTCCTTGGGCATTTAAGTTTACACTTTATTTTAATGAGTCCATAGGAAATTACGACCCTTCTCCAAGGCACCCCACGCAATTATACGAAGCGCTCGCCTATTTACTACTATTTGGATTATTGCTTTTTCTTTTTTGGAAGCGCGAATTATGGAAGAAACCTGGTTTTATTTTCGGAACCTTCTTGACCCTACTTTTTACAGCCCGTTTTATTATTGAATATTTTAAGGAGGGACAAACAGATAGAGATTTTGAACTTGCTATAAATACAGGGCAAATACTGAGTATTCCTTTCATTATTGCTGGAATACTATTAGTTGTTCGTTCTGTTATGAAGAAACCATCAATGGAATAGTAGCATTCGATGAGCAATATGTTAGGATTAATATGGCTCCAATATCTCACCCTTTCAGGGCTTTAAACCTCATGAATGTTGCTAATCATAGGGCTTTGCCCAATGATTAGATGTCACACCCTTTCAGGGTTATAAAAACAATAAATATTATTCGCTTAATACAAAAAGTATTAATCCCAGCACCAAAACACTAATCGATAGACGGAATTAATTTTCCTATTCAATGATTATTTAATTTTTTGGTTCCGGAACCAAAAAACAATTTTTCATTAATTTAATAGTGAATTAAATATGTTTTGATACTATTTTTATTTCTCATTTTAGCCCTGAAAGGGTGCTTTATCTATTAACGATGGGCAAAGTCCATCGGAAATAGATATTAACCAACATTAACAAAGCCCTGAAAGGGTGAAATATTTCAGGATGTTTACATAGATTAAATAAAAAATACGAAGCAGCATACGATATGTTTGGGATTAAAATGGCTCTATTATCTCACCCTTTCAGAGTTATGAAAAACAGTTAGCATTCTTCGATTTATACAAAAATCATTAATCCCAGCACCTGAAAATAATATTAAGCCCTATTCATGGATATCGTTTAAAGTATAATTTTCCTTCTTATATTTGTGAAATAAATTAAACTAATCTAAAAATGGCTGAGAAATCCGCAACTTCTAAACTTAGCTCTACTACTAAAAAAAGCAACGCATCAAAACCAAAATTCTCAAAGGAAACTTATGTGAAATGGTATACTGATATGTTGCTTATTCGTCGATTCGAAGAGAAAACAGGTCAATTATATATTCAACAAAAATTTGGTGGGTTCTGTCACTTATACATTGGACAAGAAGCCATAGTTGTTGGTACAGCAAGTGCTTGTCGTGCAAGTGACAAACACATGACCGCTTACCGTGACCATGCTCACCCAATTGCATTGGGCACAAATCCAAGAGTATTGATGGCGGAATTATACGGAAGAACAACAGGTTGTTCAAAAGGAAAAGGTGGATCCATGCACTTTTTTGCCAAAGAAAAAAACTTTATGGGTGGACATGGAATTGTTGGGGCACAAATCGCGATGGGAACAGGTGTAGCATTTGCCGAACAATACAATGGAACGGAAAATGTAGCGGTAGTATCAATGGGAGATGGAGCGGTTCGACAAGGTGCTTTGCATGAAACCTTTAATATGGCGATGTTATGGAAATTACCTGTTATTTATATTATTGAAAACAATAATTATGCAATGGGAACTTCTGTAGAACGAACTACCAACGTAACCGACCTATCAAAAATTGGACTTTCCTACGAAATGCCTTCAAAAATAGTAAATGGTATGCGTCCGGAAGATGTTCATGAAGCTATTGAAGAAGCAGCAAATAGAGCTAGACGTGGTGATGGACCAACATTATTAGATATTAGGACCTATCGCTACAAAGGACATTCCATGTCTGATCCACAAAAATACCGTTCGAAAGAAGAAGTCAACGAATGGATAGATAACGATCCAATTAATTATGTCTTAGAGATCATAAAAGATAATAAGTGGCTTTCAGAAAAAGAAATAGAAGCAATTGATGTTTGGGTAAAAAAAGAAGTGGATGAATCAGTAGAATTTGCTGAAAATTCACCTTATCCTGAAGCGCACGAGCTATATGAAGATGTTTATACTCAAACGGATTATCCGTATATCAAAGAATATTAAAAAATAAAAAAAAGATTATGGCTGAAATAGTTTACATGCCGAAATTAAGCGATACCATGACTGAAGGTGTGGTTGCATCATGGATTAAAAACGTTGGCGACACGGTCAAAAATGGGGAGATTATTGCAGAAATCGAAACCGATAAAGCAACAATGGAGTTTGAATCATTTTATGATGGTGTTCTGCTTTATATTGGTGTTGAAACTGGAAAAGCAGCTCCTGTAAATGAAATTCTTGCCATTATTGGTAATAAAGATGAAGATATATCCGCTTTGATTAACGCATCGCCTGCACCAATTATCACAAGCAACGAAAAAATTGAGGTGCCTGCCCCTACTCCTGCTCCAAAAGCAGAACCTGTAATAGCAGCACCAGCAAAGGCAGCAGTTATTATCCTACAGAACACCTCAACTGATCGAATTTTTGCATCGCCTTTAGCTAAAAAACTAGCAATGGAAAAAGGAATTGATATCAGTTTTGTCGCAGGAACTGGAGAAAATGGTAGAATCGTAAAACGCGATGTAGATCATTATGTTCCGTATAATGGCCAACAACAAGCACCAAAAGGAAATTATGTTGGAATAGAATCCTTTGTGGATGAACCGATTAGCCAAATGCGGAAAACAATTGCAAAAAGATTGGCGGAAAGTAAATTTACAGCACCACATTTTTATCTTACCATGGATATCGATATGGATGTTGCCATTCAAACTAGAAAATCGTTGAGTGCACTCGAAGTTAAAGTTTCTTATAATGATTTCGTTGTAAAAGCAGTTGCTCTTGCCTTAAAAAAACATCCGAATGTAAATAGTTCTTGGTTGGGAGATGTGATCCGCAGAAACCAACACGTACATATTGGTGTTGCAGTAGCAGTAGAAGACGGTCTTTTAGTGCCTGTTATTCGATTTGCAGATGGTAAAAGCCTGAGTGAAATTTCTTCAGAAGTAAAAGATCTCGCTGGTAAAGCAAAAACCAAAAAATTGCAGCCAAGTGATTGGGAAGGAAATACATTCACCATTTCTAATTTAGGAATGTTTGGAATTGAGTCTTTCACTGCGATTGTTAATCCACCGGATAGCTGCATTCTTGCAATTGGAGGAATTAAAGAAATTCCAGTAGTAAAAAATGGACAAGTTGTTCCTGGAAATGTTATGAAAGTAACACTTTCTTGTGATCATCGTGTCGTTGACGGTGCAACAGGCTCCGCTTTTTTACTTACTTTTAAAGAGTATATGGAGAATACCATTGCCTTGCTACTTTATAAATAAAGAAACTGAGCAAAATGAGGATAACTAATCGGTTTATACATTTTTTTATTCTTGCTATTGCCGGCTTAAGTTACGCTCCTTCCTTCTCGCAAGCCACCATTCGTGTTACGGTGGTTTCTGTTCAATCACTTAACTATGCAGATTGTGATGGCATATTTACTGGAAACAGTGATTTCGTTTGGGAGTTTACAGCAACCGACAACACCATTGGTTATTCCAATAATAATCCTGCTTTGTTTGGCATCTTTAATTTTAATTACGGATATAAAAATAACGACAATGGGCCGTACACGATGTCTTCACCAAATGGAGGATTTTCCCCAACAAATGGCTTGTTTTTCGATCATGATTTCTTATGTCCCACAACCGTTCCTACCACGATTAATCTAGCTTGGGAAGCCTATGAAAATGATGATGTAGGAAACTATGATATCTTGGGCTTGAACGACGGTCAAACAGGAATGCAAAATGTTAGTATGGCTGTTCCTGCAGCAGGAGGATCTCTTAACTATACGTTTAATGCTAACTCAGTTGATCCTTCTTGCAATGAGCAGTATCGAATTAATTTGAGAGTAGATCGAATTCCAATTGTCGTCAATTACTTGGATGATTTTATTTGTAATGCAACGCCTGTTTCTCTTAATACAACCTATACTTTTGGATGGTGTGCTGCCACCTTAGAACCCAATGAACCTGCCGCAAATGACGTGCAAAATGCGGGTTCTACATGGGCGAAATTTATTGCGCCAGCAAGTGGATCTGTTCAAGTGAGTACTGATTTAGCAGGAACACAAATTGGGACGTATATCGAAATTTATCACGCTTCTGATGGTATGAATTGTACCGATGGAATTCATGCTGTAACGGGAGCCTTGATAAAAAATAAATTTGAATACCTTTCTCATGTTGATTTTTCAGATGGAATTGACTTTCTAGGCATAGACCCTGAGAGTGATATCACCTTTGATGCTTGCGACCCGATTCCATTGATCAGTTATCAAAAATTAATCCCTGGACAAACCTATTACATTCAAGTTACGGCAGATAATGCTGGTGACCACGGTTATTATCAGCTTCGAGTAAATGGCTTGGGAGGAGGTGCTCCGAATCTGGAAGACATTCCTTGCTTATCGTCGCCGGTAGCTATCAATACAACAGCAATTTCTTCAGCAAGTAACAGTGTGCCATCAGCTACACTTAGCTTTGGATGTGCATTTGACGGTGGAAATACGGCTGGGGAAACTGGGCAACAACATACATCGTCGAATCCAAACCAATACCATGCTTATGATTACCAACATATCGCTGTAAATAATCCAGTGATGAATGAAAGTGTTTGGTTAAATTTCATTGCGCCAAATCAAGGGAGAATCTCATATGAGACAGATTATCAAAACGCACTTTATGGCGAAAGTGCTGCCTTATTTGGCTTTGATAAAGTTTTTGGACCAGGTGTTCCCAATGATTATTTATGTACCAACTTAAAATTTATTGATTCCGATGAAGGAGGAACGAATAGCTTTTTAGGAGGAGATCCCAGTGCGCTTATCAACGGACAATGTTTAGAGCCAGGATATCGCTATTATGGAATGGTGGACCCATCCGATAACATTACTGTTTTTAGTCCTCAAAATATAAAAACATGGTTGTTTGATCCGAGCATTGTTGATCCAACATTAAATCCACCCGGAAATGATATACTTTGCTTGACCATGCAAAATCCTTTGTACCAAGTTCCCGTAATTTTAGCAGGAACGAATCCTACTTTCCAAGCAGTCGCTGGAACAAATGTTCTTGCTTGCCGTGAATACCTTGCTGGCGAACCACCCATCGATCCAAATCCAGCGAATTGCGCAGATCAAACGGTTTGGCATTATTTCGTTTGTCCTCCTTCAGGTGCTGTAGAAATGAGTATTCGGGCATTTATCGGTATGAATTTATTGCGCTTCAATGTCTTTGAATTATTAAATGGAACAAACTGTTATGGTGGATTACAGCCCGCAACATTTACCACAAACGGCACAAGATTTTCGCCGCCTATTACACCCATCGCTTCTGGATCCGCCACTTTTAATGGTCACCAAGAAACAATGTGCTGTTTGGATTCAGGAAAAATATATGCCATTCAAATTGATGGAGGTTCACCGGGAGATGAAGGCCAATACATTATTGAATATATTAAAGAATTGGAAAGTGACGCAGGGGATGTATTTGGCAATATATCCAATGGAGATTACGTAGCTATTACTACACCAGATACAGCATTTGTTTGTTACGGTGACCAAATAACCCCAGGAATTTTATTAGATGGAAATGGCATTTCTACCGCTTCCCTTCCCTCCTGTTTATTACCCGGATATGTCTTGCATCAAACCCAACCATTACCCGACCCCATAGCGAATACTGGCTTTACTTTCATTGATTCCATTCAAGGATTAACAGGTTCATTTAGCAACACAGGAACGGGATCAGGAGTGTTTGGAGACCCATTATTTAATTCGGTCTATTTTCTTTCGCCAGCAGGTGATATTCCTTTAAATTGGGGAACTTTTAGCTGTTTGACTTCTACCGTTGAACCTGGAATTCCAGTCGTATTTTTACAAGCCCTTTCAACAAATTTCAATTACAATAATACAACCTGTTCCGTGTCCTTTTCTGCCAGCGGTGGACTGAATAGCTTTTACAATCAACCATACACCTACACCATCACAAATCCATTAGGTGCAATAGCGCAGAGCGGTTCCATTACTCCTGGACAAACAATTAATTATACTGCAGCAATAATTGGTGTTTATACCGTATTGATAAACGATGGCGCCTGTCCTCAAACCTACACTTTCGATGCAACAGGGTGTTTGAATCCATGCGTGCCAACAACAACAAATATTGATTATTCCATTTGCGCAGGCGACAGTTTATATTTAGAAGCAAATTGGCAAAGTGTGCCGGGTGTATTCACGGATTCACTTCTATCTGTTATGGGATGTGATAGCATTGTTGTTACCAATTTATCTTTATTTGCCAACCCCGTTTATGGATTTCAAGAATTTACCATTTGCCAAGGAGAAAGTATTTCAGTCGCTGATAATTCCTATAATAGTAATGGCTTGTACATTGACACGCTCCAAACCATTAACGGATGTGATAGCATTCTCACAACAGGGATTTTTGTAATTACGCCTGTCGTCGTGAATTCAGAGGTACGACTTTGCAATGGAAGTTCTTACACCTTCAATGGCACTACGTACAATACCGAAGGGGTCTATTTTGATACGATTAGCACCGTTCAAGGGTGTGATTCTGTTTTAGTCCTTTCCTTGTTTTTAAATGACACCTATGAAGTTTTCATTCAAGACACCATTTGTTTAGGAGATCGAATTATTTTTGGAATAGACACCATCTATTTTTCGGGTTCTTACCAACTTCCATTGGTGGCAGATAACGGTTGCGATTCAACAATTAATTTGTTGGTTAATACCATCGATTGTGATTTAGTTAGCGTTTATGCTCCTAATTCATTCACTCCGGATGGAGATGAGCTGAATGAAATATGGATGCCCATAATAATGAATGTGAAATCCTTTGAATTTTTAATTTACAACCGTTGGGGAGAGTTAGTGACTCATTCCTATGGAGAAGGTTGGGACGGAAAATATAAAGGAGACGATTGTCCTATTGGCGTATATGCTTATGTCCTTAGTTGGATTGATAAAGACAATCTTGAACACCAGGTTACAGGTCACATCACCTTAATTAGGTAGCCTACCATACTTTTATTTAACTGATTGGCTTTCTGACCACAAAATCTTTTTGTCATGATTTTAACTAAAAATACATGCCAAAAAGGAATTTGTTTTATGTTTTTTCGCTGGATTTCATACAGCGTTAAAAAGATTTAACCCCATATGGGGTTAAAAATTTAGTATTTTGGATTTATTAATCCCACTCATTTGTTCTATCTTAGCCAATTAAAAATGCTGAATTTATGAAAATTGTAGTTTTTAGTTTTCTTGCCGTACTCTTCTTCTTCAACCAATATTTCTTCGCTCAAGCCACTATTAAAGTAAGAGTAGTCTCCGTTCAAACATTGAATAATGTGGATTGTGATGGGCTTTTCTTGGGAAATAGCGATTTTGTTTGGGAATTCACGGCGACAGATAACACCATCGGATTAACCAATAATAACCCTGCATTATTTGGTATCTTTAATTTTAATTATGGGTACAAAAATAATGACAATGGCCCTTACACCATGTCTTCTCCCAACGGAGGATTCTCTCCCAATGATGGATTATTTTTTGATAGAGAATATATCTGTGTTACCGATGTACCGACCTTAATCAATCTTGCTTGGGAAGCTTACGAAAATGATGATGCAGGTAACTACGATATTTTAGGCTTAACTGATGGACAAACAGGGATGCAAAATGTAAGCATGGCAGTGCCACTTGCTGCGGGTATATTTAATTATACCTTCATTGCTAATAGCAATGATGCAGGATGTAATCAGCAGTATCGCATTAACTTATCCGTTGAAAGATTACCAATTGTCGTAAGTTATTTAGATGATAATATTTGCAATGCTAATCTATTAGCGCTAAACACTACCTATGCCTTAGGTTGGTGTAATTCTACCCTTGAAGTTAATGAGCCTGCTGCGAGTGACGTTCAAAACGCAGGGTCTGCATGGGCTAAATTTGTGGCTCCTGCTAGCGGTTCTGTTCAAGTTACGACCGATTTAGCTGGAACAGACATTGGGACGTACGTTGAAATCTATCATGCAGCAGACGGCTTAACCTGTACAACAGGTATTCATCCGGTGACAAATGTCCTACTAAAAGATAAATTTGAATACCTTTCACACGTTGATTACTCCGATGGTATCGATTTATTGGGACTAGATCCTGAAAGTGATATTACATTTGATGCCTGTGACCCTATTCCTTTTATCTCGTATCAAAAATTAATTCCCGGTGAGACCTATTATATTCAAGTAACTTCGGATGACGTTAATGATCACGGTTATTATCAATTAAGAGTGAATGGTTTAGGCGGAGGAGCTCCCGATTTAGAAGACATTCCTTGCTTATCTAACACAGTGAACTTTACTACAAATCCTATTTCTTCTAGTCAAAATAATCCTCCGACTGCCAACTTAAATTTTGGCTGTGCATTTGATGGTGGGAATGCTGCTGGTGAAACAGGACAACAACACACATCTGCCAACCCGAATGAGTACCACGCATATGATTACCAGCACATTGCAGGTGGAAATCCAGTAATGAACGAAAGTGTTTGGGTAAATTTCATCGCGCCAAATCAAGGCAGAATATCCTTTGAAGGGGATTATCAAAACGCACTTTACGGTGAAAGTGGAGCTGTATTCGGATTTGATAAGCAATTTGGACCAGGCGTACCAAACGATTACCTGTGTGCCAACCTAAAATTCATCGATTCAGATGAAGGAGGAACCAATAGTTTTCTTGGTGGTGATCCAAGTGCGATCGTTATGGCAAGATGCTTAGAACCTGGTTATAAATATTATGGAATGATTGACCCTTCCGATAATGTTACCCCCCTTAGCCCTCAAAACATTAAAGCGTGGGTTTTCGATCCTTCGGTTTCAGATCCCGCTTTAAATCCTCCTGGGAACGACATTTTATGCTTGACTATACAGGATACTTTGTATGAGGTTCCAGTAATTCCAGCCGGTACCAACCCAACATTTCAAGCGGTAGCTGGATCAAATGTATTGGCTTGTCGCGAATACTTGGCAGGTGAACCAGCCATAAATCCAAATCCAAACAATTGTGCCAATCAAACGGTATGGCATTATTTCGTTGGACCGCCATCAGGAGCAGTTGAATTGAGCATCCGCGCGTATATTGGAATGAATTTATTGCGTTTCAATGTATTTGAATTACTGAATGGAGTAAATTGTTACGGAGGACTTCAACCAGCTACTTACACGGTAAATGGAACGCGTTATACGCCACCAATAACCCCGTTGATTTCAGGTTCAGCTAATTACAATGGTCACCAAGAATCAATTTGTTGTTTGGATTCCGGGAAAATTTATGCGATTCAAATAGATGGTGGTTCACCTGGAGATGAAGGCCAATATATTATTGAATACATTCAGGAACTTGAAAGTGATGCGGGGGACATTTTAGCCAATCTTTCTAATGGAGATTATGTCGACATTACCACGGGAGATACCGCATTTGTTTGTTTTGGGGACGATCTTACCCCTGGCATTATGCTCAATGGAATTGGTGTTTCGACGGCATCACTTCCTGCTTGTTTGACACCCGGTTATGTCTTACATCAAACACAACCCTTACCAAATCCGATACAAAACTCCGGTTTTACCTATATTGATTCCTTACAGGGCAATAATGGTTTCATTACCAACAATGGGAACGGCTCAGGATCATTTGGAAATCCACTCTTCAATACCATTTATTATTTATCTCCTGCTGGAGACATCAGCTCAAATTGGGGGCTATTTGATTGTCAAACTGCCACAGTTGAAACAGGCATACCAGTGGTCTTTCTACAAAGCTTAACCGCTAATTTTAATTATAACAATGTCAACTGTACCGTTTCATTTTCCGCTTCAGGAGGAATGGCAGGCTACATGAATAATCAAGCGTATTCCTACACCATTACCAATCCACTTGGAAATGTGGCGCAAACAGGTAGTGTGAACCCAAATCAAGTAATAAACTACACAGCAGGAATTGCAGGCATATATTCCGTTGTAATTGATGATGGTGCTTGTACCCAAAACTACACCTTTGATGCAAGCGGATGTTTCAATCCATGTACACCGTCCATAAATAATGCCTCACTTGCTATTTGTGCAGGAACCAGCGCACTATTGGCAGGTCAACTTCAAACTACACCGGGAGTTTACATCGATAGCCTTATTACTCCACTTGGTTGCGATAGTATTATCATCACCAACTTATCACTCTATCCAGCGATTATTCCCGTAAATCAACAAATTAATTTGTGCGTTGGAGGATCTTATACCGTAAATGGAAATACGTATTCTTCTGCCGGAATCTATGTGGACACTGTACTTACCGCAACAGGTTGCGATAGCATCATCACCACAGGTATTTTCTTTAACCCAATAATTACGAGCCAACAAACCATTCATATTTGTGCAGGAAGTACTTATAATTTGAACGGAACTATACTGACACAAGATGGTTTATACACAGACACATTAACAACAGCAACAGGTTGTGACTCCCTTGTCATTCTTGCCTTACTAATTGACGCTGCACCCGTAAATTACATTGCTGAAAACATCTGCGAGGATGGCTTCTATGATTTTGCAGGACAGCAACTCAATCAAAGTGGAATTTATCATGATACCCTAAGTGATGCAAATGGATGTGATTCCATCCTTACCTTGGAATTATCAATTATTACCTGTGCAGGAGATTTTGAAATTAGCAATTTACTAACACCAAACGGTGATGGTCAAAATGATACCTGGCAAATTGAAAATCCAAACCTGATTATTGGTTGCACGGTTACCATCTACAATCGATGGGGACAGCCCGTTTATGAAACAACGGATTACCATAACGAATGGGACGGAACAAAAGAAGGCGATGCATTACCTGATGGCGTCTACTTCTATTCCATAAATTGTCAAGACAAAAAATATTCAGGATCTATTAATCTATTACGGTTAAAAAAATAAGCAATCATGAAAAAATTAACCTTGTTTTTATTGGTAAGTATTTCGGCGGTTACTTATTCACAACAAATGCCACAAACCACCTTGTATGGCTACAACATGTACGCTGTCAATCCTGCCTATGCTGGACTCAATAATTGCACACAAATTGCTGTATCCCATTTAAATCAATGGGTAAAAGTAGATGGTGCACCGGCCACAAGTATGATTAACCTATCCACTTCTTTAGGACAACGTTTTGGAATCGGTGGTCAACTGTTGATAGATAAAATTGGCATGTTGCAGCAATTCTCTGGCCTTGGTTCCCTGTCATACGGAATGAAGTTAGGAGAGCATAGATTTAGAGCTGGATTATCCATTGGCTACAATCAATACCGATTAAATCCATCTACCGCCATCGTTTTTGATCCCCTAGATCCCATCGTTAATGGAGGAAATCAATCGGCTGGTGCGGTAAATACAGATCTTGGGATACTATATACATTTGAAAATATAGAATTGGCTGCCTCTACCAAACAAGTTTTACATACCTCATCAAATTTTGGCTATTCGAATACCACAGGTTATGGTTTGCGAAGACACTTTACCGGATATGCGGGTTACAACATCAACGTAAATTCAAATTGGTCGCTCAAACCATCTGTATTCTTGAAAGGTATTAACCACGTTCTTCAGGCCGATATTAATACCAGTGCTACCTATAAGAATTTCTTAAATGTGGGAATTGGTTTGAGAACGCAAGTTGGCTTAATAGGACGAGTTGGAATCACCCTGAAAGATAAATTTACATTTGGTTATGCCTACGAAGCACCAATGGCCAATATGGCATCTTACAGTGCAGGATCACATGAATTGATAATGACCATGCAATTGTGTAAACAAAAGAGAGATAAAAATAAAATAGTAAAGACAAAAGTAGATACCATCTATCGTGAAATCCATAGCGTTGACACCGTATTTATTACCAAAACAGAATATAAATTTGACACACTAATTATTGACAAAACGGTAACCACAAATGTTCCAAGCACAGAAGTATCTTCAGGAGCCGTATCGAAGACCATTTTATTTGAATTTGATAAATCGTTGGTGAAAAAGGAAAGTTTTGGCGAATTGGAGAGCATGGTAAATTTACTCCAAGCCAACCCAACATTCAAGCTTTCATTAGAAGGCCATACCGATGCCACAGGTGCTGAATCATACAATGTTGGACTTTCTAAAAACCGAGTAAATGCCGTTAAAGACTTCTTGATAATGAACGGAATAAATGCTGATCGAATCATCATCAAACATTTTGGCGAAACCCAACCAAAAACCTCCAATGACACACCGCTAGGACGAAAAGATAATCGTCGAGTAGATGTGATGATTATTAAGTAATCGTTGAAAAAAGTTGCCGATTTTTAAGGGATAATTCATTCACATCTTTCATTGATAGTAAAAATAGGCTACCTTGAATGAAGCTTATCGAGCGCATCTCGACTATGCTCGATGCCCTTTAAGTGAATCGAGCGGCTTGTGCTGAGCCCGCCGAAGTAAGTCAAGAGACACGGAACGGACGAGAGACAAAATAAGCCGATAGAAATGGAGAACTCAAAGCTCAGATTTATCTTAGTTTGATTTTCCTTAAAACATCTATCAAAAACATTCAGCATTCAATTGCCTGGAAAAACAAAGCTAATGAAATGTCAAAATACCCTACAATGACTTTAAGTGTGCTAATCGAGACATTCACTTTACCAGTTTCAATTCTAGAAATATGAATCCCTGTATCGTTAAAGAAGTCTTCTTGCGTTATGCCTTTTTTCA
>Ga0247831_1005588_pt1 | contig 15557 bp, 11 predicted proteins | sample LaCruzMarch2015__9_FD_192406 | JGI IMG/M metagenome (GOLD analysis project Ga0247831, IMG submission 192406) | Freshwater microbial communities from meromictic Lake La Cruz, Castile-La Mancha, Spain - LaCruzMarch2015_1m | ecosystem: Environmental > Aquatic > Freshwater > Lake | place: Spain... | reverse complement strand
CTTGCGGTAACGCTCGGCAATCTCGGCAGCCAGTTCGGGCCGCCACAATTGTATAGGTCTTCGTGCCATGACCATCCTCTACCACAGGACATCCTATAATGCTACGATTATTTGGTCAGTTTGGTATGACTGGCCCGCAGGCGGCGGTGCTGGCGGTGGCCATTGCGCTCAGTTCGACAGCGGTCAGCATGAAGACCTTCCAAGAGCTGTCCATGCCTGCCAGTCCAGCGGCGCGCGCATCGCTGGGCATCGCGATTTTTCAGGACCTTCTGGTCATCGCTTTCATGCTGCTGCTGCCGATGATCCTGAACGAGGAAGGCAGCGAGGGCCGCTCGCTGCTGGTCACGGGCGAGCTCGTGTTGTTGTTCGCGGCCATTGCCTGGGTGCTTGGCAAGTATCTGATCCCGCGCTTGTTGCTGTCAGTTTCGCGCACACAGAGCCGTGAGCTGTTTACTCTGACGGTGCTGGCCCTGTGCGTCAGCGTCGCGTGTCTGGCCAGCCTCATGGGATTGAGCCCAGCGCTCGGTGCATTTGTCGCGGGCTTGGTGGTCAGCGGCTCCATCTACAGCCATCGCGTGCTGGCGGATATCTTGCCATTCAAGGACCTGTTTCTTACCCTGTTCTTCGTCACGGTCGGCCTGTCGATTGATCTGGCGGTGTTCGCCCGGCACGGCTGGTGGGTGCTGATCTTCACTGTGCTGCTCTTGCTGGCGAAGGGCCTCATCTTGGCCCTGGTCTGCCGCGTGCTGGCCATGCCGGTGCGGTCGGCGGTCATGTGCACCGCAGCACTGGCATCCACAGGCGAGTTCTCCCTCGTGCTGATGGCTCGGGCACGCGAGGCGCTGCCTTGGAACGAGGTCTTCTACCAAGTTTTCGTCCTGTCCACAGCGGTTTCGATGGGCCTGGTGCCGACCCTGATGCGTTTCGCGCCTGCGGTGGCCGTCTGGCTCGAGAAGACGCTGGGCAGAAAGAAGAGCCAAGGTAGCGATGCCTCGGTATCGCAGAAAACCAAGACCCTCAGCGATCACGCGATCCTCTGCGGCTACGGCGTGGTGGGCAAGCAACTGCACGAAGAGCTAGCGAAGGCCGGTGTGCCCTGCCTCATCATTGAACTGAATGTGGACACCGTGCGCACGCTGAAGCGCCAGGGCGTGCCCGTGCTCTTTGCCGACGCCAAACATCGCGAAACCTGGGATCTGGCACGGGTGCAGTCCGCGCGGCTCGTCGCGTTCACATTTCCCGATGCCGCTGGGGCGATCAACTCTTTGGCCCATCTGCGCGAGCAAGCGCCGAACGTGCCTGTGATTGCCCGCGTGAAGTTCGCTGCGGATGCCGATGCCCTGCGCGATGCGGGTGCCACACGTGTGGTCTTTGACGAAGTCGAAAGCGCCGCTGCTGCGGTGCGTGCGGCCCGTGAGGAATTCGAGATCGCCGTGGAGTAGATGATCAGCGCTGTCCGCTGCCGAAGAAGTGCTGCAACGCTTCCATCATGCCTAAGCTGGCGATTCCATGGGCCACGAAGCCGCCTTCTGCATGCACGTGCGCCTTGATCGGTGGCAGGGCGTTGCCGGGGCAGGCGATCATGCGCGCGACCCTGCGGTCTAGCATGGTGAGGTCATTGTAGTTGTCGCCAGCGGCGTAGCACTCGTTGGACGTCAGGTTCAAAAGCCGAGCGAGTTCACCCAGCGCGGAGCCTTTACTGTAGCCGTTGTGGGAGAAGCGTAGGTAGATGCCGTTGCGGTGGTAGCTGACTTCGGGCTCCCTCTCGCGGTGCCGATCGATCATCTGGCAGATGCCGTCCAACTCGGCCTCGCTGTGCGCGACGATGCCCACCTGCCCCAGGTCGCCATGCAGGTATTCGCCCTGGGTCTTCGTTTCAACGAGCTGCTTGATGTGGCTCAGAAACGCCGCGTGGTCGCGAAGGAAGTGATCATGGGCCTTGCGGGCCTTTTTGTTCCAAGAGCCGAAGTCGGTCCACTTGCGGATGAAGCCCGGCTTATAGATCTCGCACTCCTGGGCGATGATGAAGTCGGGCTCCTGGAAGATGCCATACTGCGCCAGCCCCTCCAGCGTCTGGCCGAGACTGCGGCCGGTATTGACAACCCAGGCCGCGCCTTGCTTTCGCAGCCCACGAATCATCTCGCCGAGTCCAGGATGGAATCGAAATTCGCCCTCGGGGTGCACAAGGGTGCAGTCGAAGTCGAAGCTGAGGATGAAGCGATAAGTCGGCGCAGGCATGGGGTTAGTTCCTGAAATGCGGGAACTGCAAGATTTCAACGAGACGCCAACTGATGGCCGCAATGATGAGCCACTGAGCGGTGTGATACGCGCGGAAAAGCCAGATGCTTGCCTGACGTCGGCGTGAGCGCCGCAGTAGGCTTTCGGCACCCCAGATCAGGCTGATGACCAGCGGGGCATACAGCGACAGCATGAAGCGGTCGCCGCGCCCGATCGGCGTATACCAACCATACGCGAGCGAATAGCCAACGACGGTGCCAATGACGAAAAGCATCTGCGTGGTGGTTTCTGGGTGCACACGCTGAGCGGCATGGTCCGGCTTCCGAGTAGCGAAGACCAACGCCGCGCACATTCCGAGGAAGACCAACCCAAGCGCGCCTAGATACGCACCGCGCAGTTCGAGCACGCCCTTCCACGGTTTGCGTGTTTTGCTGTCAGGAGTCTTGCCGGGCCAAAGCAGCTCCATGACTTTGACGCGGGTGCCATCAATCAGGCGTTGCAGCATTTGGTCACTCGTGTGGGTGGCGGCATACGTCTTGAACGAAGGCTTGTCCGCGGGCGTCATCGCTTGCAGCTCAGCCTTGGTATTGTGCGTGTCCATCCAGGCGAAGCAGTCCTTGAAATCGTCGAACCACATCCAGTAGCCTGGGTAGCTATGGAAAGGGTCACCAAAGACTCTGGCGGAGTAGGTCAGCCGTGGTCCCGCAGCCATGAGGAAGCAGAAGGCCATGATGAAAAGGGCGATCCAGTGATTGCGCCGCACCCAGAGTGAGGTCGAGCCCTCCCTTGGCCAGCGTGCCAGCACCCAGCCCCATATCCAGCGCAGCGTGCTGATCACCACATACACCATCAGCAGCGGTTGCACGCTACCTTTAGCCAGGTAGGCCAGCCCCCCGACGACGCCCATGATCGCATGGATCCAGAGCGAGTTCTTTTGCAGCGCGCACATGCATGCTAGCCACGTGACCGTGAACAGCACAAAGAACACGGGCTCCGGCTGAAAGTAAACGGCGCGCGGGAGCAGCGCCGAACCCTGTGAGCAGGACCACGGTGATTGTGCCCCCGAGCGTGAAGTAACGCGCGGCAACGATTCCCATGATGATCAAGGCACCCAAGGTCCATCCGACATGAAACCAGCGACCGCGATTGAAGAAGGCGCGGTCCTGAGGGGTAACTTCACCATCCGCTGAGATCACATGATCCTCGTCAGCCAGCCACGCCGCAATCCATGGCCACAATGGATTCACCACGCCATCCGTGCGATGCGGAAACCAGCTCTTGATAGGTTCCGACACGCCCTTGCTGAAGTCCAATGTCAGGTCCTCACGCGTTTGCAGCGCCATCTTCATGCCATGCTTCTGGTCCGCGCCCAAGATGTCCTTTGCCGTGTGATTCGTTTGCGCGATGAGCAAGCCGCCGATCTTCAGATGCGCGAGGGCTATGAGTGCCAGCCAGGCCAGCAGCATGAACCAGCGCAGCACGCGCTGTTGTTTTGGCAAATGGGGCACCCCTGCGTTGGCGGACATCCGTCGTATGTGGAGCAGAGGTTACGGTTACTGGCGCGGACGCACCTTGATTTCGACACGCCGATTGAGCGACTGCTGCTGCTGATCACCACTGGGGTCAGCCAGGGGTTTCGTCTCGCCCATGCCCAGGGCGCGAATGCGGTCCGTGCCCAGTCTGAGAGAGTTCATCAGCCAGTTCACCACCGCCAGAGCTCGGCGATTGCTCAGGTCTTGATTCGATTCTTCGGAGCCGATGGTGTCAGTATGGCCCTCGATAATGAACAGAGACTGGGGATTCTTTTGGATGAGGAAACCCAGCTTCATCAGGCTCAAGCGAGCGCCCTCGGCCAGTTGGTCGCTGCCGAACTCGAAAAGCAAGTCGGTGGGCATCAGAATCGGAGCCGTGCTGCCACCCACCTGCCCGCCGCCGGAGAGCAGATCGTCCAAGCTGCTGAAGCCCTGCACGCGTGTGCTGCTGGCATTGCGCGCATCTCCAAGGCTATCAAGGAGCTCCATGCCGATGGTCTTGTCGCCCTTGCCCAATGGATTCGCGTCCAGTAGCATCTGCTTCGCCGACACGGGCTTGCTCAGCACACTGCTCTTCACTGCTGCCATCGCACTCGCCACATCTTCCTGGGTCGGTCCCGAAGGCGGGGCCGAAACCAGCATGTCGGCCAAGGCCGATGCTGTGGACTTGGTGCTGCCCTTCGTCTCGTTCGGCGAGGTCGCCCGCACGAGATTTTGGATCTCCTTCACATTCGGTGACAGGTCGATCTCTTGGTTGTCCGGGATCATGCTCGCTTTGTCGAAGGTATCCAGATCCGGCTTAAAGGCCTCCAGATCCGGCTTGTTCATCGGAGCTATGTCCTTCGGAATCTCGCGGATGGCGTCCTGCTGCTTGAGTAGATCGGGATTGATCTTCAAGCGGTCAGGAATCACGCGCTCTTCCGCGATGGTGGTCGGCATCAGCCCCAGATCGACATTCTCGAAGCTCCAGATGAGGATGCCATGGAAGATGAAGGACAAGATCAGCGCGAGCATGATCCACCACTTCAGCGCCCAGTCTCGCCGGGCACGGAAGCCGGAATCACGGGCCACATTGCCCCAGTCATAGCTGCGTGTTTGTGCCATTTGGGTGACAAGCTAGCACGAACAAGGGTGCTCGGCAAAGCGGTTCCTGTTCTCCTGCATCAAGGTGTTTCTCCTGCGAGACGCAACATCTCGGCCACGAAGGCTGGAGACATGTAGAAGCGTCCTTCCTTTGCGAGACGGGTCAAGCAAGGTGCGATGGCATAAATTAGCCCAGCCGATTTGGCCAGCAAAAGGATGCCGCCAATTCCCGTGGACCGTTGATGAAGCGCCAGAGCAGCTTGCCGCGCCGCCTTGTCGTCCACCAAAATGTAATCGGCATGAAGACTCAGTGCGAAAGCCAGTGCCTCGGTTTCTCCCGGGTCGAGGTCAGGGCAGTTAGACACTTCAGCTGGAATCACTACCGGCTGAGAACGGTGAACCCACGCTGGCAACGCCAAACCACGAAACCTCGCGTGAACCGCGGTCAGCCGATTGAATTCATGCTCGACTGTCGGCGGAATCCAAACCTCAACGAAAAGTCGAGGAAGCAGCCAATCCAACTCCACATGGCAGAGATTCAGCAGCACCGAAGTATCCGAGACAACGATCACTCACTTAACAGACACAAGGTTTTGATTTGGGAACATCGACTGCAAGGCTGCCACTTCCTCATGCAGATCATCCACCGTGTAGGTGCTGATCTCGCGTTCACCCAGGGCTTCCTGAAAAGCAAACAAGTCCAGCCCTGCCATCGCTGCTCCCACGATCTTGCTGATTCTCCCCTGAGCATGAAGTGCACACGCAAGTTCCAACCGCATCTCCGCCTCGGACACATGCCGCAGCGCAGGAGCATCTGGGAAATTCAAAGTCAGTGTCATGGCCAAAGAATAACGGCGGGGCTGCGGCTGAACAAGCTGTTACTAGCGGTCCATATGGGCGCTTTGGCAGATGAGAACAGCGGCCACTGTTTTTGAAAACCACATGGCCGCCGTTCGCTGGCTACTGCTCAATCCTCCGCACTCGCCGCCAGCGCGGCGATGACGTTGATGTCTTCCAGCGTGGTGGTGTCGCCCTTGATGATTTCGCCAGCGGCGACTTGTTTCAGCAGGCGGCGCATGATCTTGCCGGAGCGGGTCTTGGGCAGGGCGGCGGCGAAGCGGACCTCGTCAGGCGTGGCGACGGGGCCAATGACGTTGCGCACGTGCTTCTTGAGGTCGTCGGCGAGCTCGCGGCTGGTTTTGATGCCTTCCTTGACGGTGACGAAGCAGACGACGCCTTGGCCCTTGAGTTCATCGGGTCGACCGACGACAGCGGCTTCGGCCACGGCTGGATGCGACACGAGCGCGGACTCGACTTCGGCGGTGCCGAGGCGATGACCAGCGACGTTGAGCACGTCGTCGATGCGGCCGATGATCCAGATGTAGCCATCCTTGTCTCGGCGGGCACCGTCACCGGCGAAATACCAACCTTTGAACTCGCTCCAGTAGGTGTCCTGGTAGCGGGCCTTGTCGCCCCAGATGCCGCGCAACATCGAAGGCCAAGGCTTCTTGATGACCAGCTTGCCTTGCTCGTCCTTGTTCACTTCCGCGCCCGTGTCATCGACGATGCCGACATCGACCCCAAAGAAGGGCAGCGTGGCGGTGCCGGGCTTGGTCGGCGTTGCACCTGGGATCGGGGTGATCATGTGCCCGCCGGTTTCGGTTTGCCACCAGGTGTCCACGATCGGGCACTTGCCGCCGCCGACTTGTTTGTGATACCACATCCAGGCCTCGGGATTGATCGGTTCGCCGACGGTGCCGAGCAGGCGCAGGCTGCTGAGGTCGTGCTTCTTCAGCCAGTGATCGCCCCACTTCATGAAGGCGCGAATGGCGGTTGGCGCGGTGTAGAACACGCTGACTTTGTATTCCTCGATCAGCTTCCAGAAGCGGTCGTTCTCCGGCCAGTTCGGCGCGCCCTCATACATAAAAGTCGTCGCACCCATGGCGAGCGGTCCGTAGACGAGGTAGCTGTGGCCGGTGACCCAGCCGATGTCGGCGGTGCACCAATAGACGTCGTCATCGCGCAGGTCGAAGACGTATTTGCAGGTCATGTAGGCGTGCAGCAAATAGCCGCCCGTGCTGTGCAGGATGCCCTTGGGCTTGCCTGTCGAACCGCTGGTGTAGAGGATGAATAGCGGCGATTCGCTGTCCATGGCTGCGGCCTTGCAGTTCGCGTCCACATATTCCAGCTCGCGATGCCACCAGACGTCGCGGCCTTCTTCGATGTGAACGTCCTGTCCTGTGCGCTTGTAAACGATGACCTTCTGCACCGGGGTGTCGTTGCCCTTGAGCGCGTCGTCGACATTCTTTTTCAGCGGCACCACGGCACCCCGACGATAGCCGCCGTCGCAGGTGATGACGATGGTCGCGCCGCAGTCGATGACACGATCCTTGATCGACTCCGCGCTGAATCCACCAAAGACTACGCTGTGCAGCACACCGATGCGAGTGCAGGCCAGCATGGCAATCGCGGCCTCGGGCACCATCGGCATGTAGATGATCACGCGGTCGCCCTTCTTCGCGCCGTTGCGCTTGAGCACATTGGCAAAGCGGCACACATCGCGGTGCAGTTGCTGATAGGTCAGCACGCGCTTCTCGCCGGGTTCGCCTTCCCAAATGATCGCCGCCTTGGTCTTGCGTGGGCCGTCGAGGTGACGGTCCAGGCAGTTCTCGCTGACGTTCAGCTTGCCCCCGAGGAACCACTTCGCGTTCGGGCACTTCCAATCCAGCACCTTGGTGAAGGGCTTCTGCCAGAGCAGCTCCTTTGCCTCGCGACCAAAGAACTTGTCGGGGCTCTTGATGCTCTCATCATACATCTTTTTGTATTGCGCCATGCTGCTGATGCGCGCCTTTTTGGCGAAGGCCGGGTCAGGTTTGAAGAGGCGCGTCTCGGTGATGGCAGACTTGGTGGCGCTTTTCTTCGGGGCTTTGGCAGCGGGCTTGGCGGCTTTCTTCTTGCTCATGATGACGGTGGGTGGTGGAAGGGCGGCAGATTAAGGCAGGTCCGCCCGCGCTGGCAACGCGGAAACGATGGGGTTGGAATAAAGGTGGAACGCCGCTTCTATAAGGGGTGGCGTGTTTTCAGCCGCTGACGAATTGCCTCTGCGCAGCGGCAAGTCATTCGTCATCGAAAGCCCAAAACCCCACACAGAGATGACAGCCCTGCGCGTGGGCTGTTCTGACTGGGGCTACAAACCCCCGAACTGGGCCGCAATGATGCTTTGAACTGCCGTCTGGTGGCGTAATGATAGCGATGCCTCCTCGCCTTTCCTACCCTGCTGTCTGCCTAGCCAGTCTAGCGCTGATCACAGGCTGCAAGCCAGCCGCGACCAAGGCGACTTTCGCGCCACCGCCACCGGTCGTCACGGTTGCCAAGCCGATCGTGAAGAAGGTGATCGACTGGGATGAATTCACAGGTCGGCTCGCCTCGCCAGAGTCTGTCGACATTCGGGCACGCGTCTCTGGGTACCTGGAGGAGGTCCATTTCAAAGAAGGCACAGAGATCAAGGAGGGAGATCTACTGGTGACCATCGACCCCCGCCCCTACGAGGCAGCTGTGCAGCGGGCGCAGGCGGATGTCAGCAGCGCGCGCAGCCGTGCTGAGCTGGCCAAGACGGAGGCTGAGAATGCGGGCCCGCTGCTCAAGAGTCAGGCGATCTCGTCGGAAGAGAGCGTGCGCCGCTTGAAAGCCTCCGCAGAAGCGAACTCGTCGATGAAGGCGGCCGAAGCCTTGCTGAAAGCCGCCGAGCTGGACCTGGAGTTCACCCGCATTCGCTCGCCGATCAATGGCCGCATCAGTGATGCCCGCGTGACCAAGGGCAACCTCGTTACGGGTGGCACGAAGGACGCTACCTTGCTGACCACCGTGGTTTCGCTCGATCCGATTTATTGCTTCATCGAGTGCGATGAGCGCTCCGCTTTGAAGTATCGCGAGATGCACAAACTCGGCACTCGCAAGAGTGCGATGTTTGCCGAGATCCCTGCGCAGATGGCCCTGGCCAACCAGTCAGGCTTTCCTCACCAAGGGCATCTCGACTTCGTGGACAACGTGCTCAATCCCACCACCGGCAGCATTCGTGCAAGGGCGGTGTTTGAGAATCAGGACCGTCTCATGTCGCCCGGGTTTTTCGCCCGTGTGCGCATTCCTGGCAGCGGCGAATACGAGGGCATGCTGATCCTGGATCAAGCGATCGCCGATGACCAGGGGCGCAGTTTTGTGTGGGTCATTGATGCCGATAACAAAGCCAGCTATCGGCCCGTTGTGACCGGTCCTTTGCAAGACGGGATGCGCGTCGTGCGCGAGGGCTTGAAGGCAGAAGATCGAGTGGTCATCAATGGATTGATGTCCGTCCGCAATGGCGTCACGGTCGTCCCGCAGGACGCGGAGATGAAGCTGCCTGTCACGAAGTAACGCGTCATGAACTTCTCTCGCTTCTTCGTGGATCGCCCGATCTTTGCGGGCGTGCTCAGCATTGTCATCACGTTGCTCGGCTCGCTGGCGTATTTTAGCCTGCCCATCGCACAATATCCAGAGGTGGTGCCGCCGACCGTGGTAGTCTCGGCAAGTTATCCAGGGGCGGACGCTCGCACGCTGGCTGAGACGGTCGCGACGCCGCTGGAGCAGGAGATCAACGGTGTGGAGGACATGATTTATCTGTCGTCCTCCAGCACGGGTGATGGGCGCATGCAGATCACGGTGACTTTCAAGCTCGGCACCGATCTCGACAAGGCGCAGGTGCTGGTGCAGAACAAGGTCAATGCCGCCGTGCCTCGCCTACCGGAGGAAGTGCGGCGCCTTGGCGTGACCGCGAATAAGCGCTCGCCCGACCTGACACTGGCTGCGCAATTTTACAGCCCCGATGGGTCGCGTGAGGTCTCGTATCTCTCGAACTACGTCACCCTCCAGATTCAAAATGAGATCGCCCGTCTTCCCGGTGTGGCCGAGGCTTCTTCGTTGGGTGGGCTGGACTATTCAATGCGGCTCTGGCTTGATCCCGAGAAGATCGCCGCCCGCAATCTGACCGCAGGGGATGTGGTGCGCGCCATTCGCGAGCAGAATGTGCAAGTCGCCGCCGGTAGTCTTGGCCAGCCACCTGCACCCGATGGCTCGCAGTTCCAATACACGCTGACCGCGCCAGGCCGACTGAAGACCGCTGAGCAGTTCGGCGACGTCGTCTTGAAGACTGGCGAGATGGGCGATGTCGTGCGCCTAAAGGACGTGGCTCGCATCGAGCTTGGCTCCCGCGACTACTCCAGCAAGACCTACATGGACGGCTACAACGCGGTGTCGCTGCGCGTGTTCCAGTTGCCCGGCAGCAACGCGCTGCAAACGGCCGAAGCCGTATACAAGACGCTGGCGAAGTTGAAGCAGCGCTTTCCTCCTGGCGTGGACTATCGTATCAACTACGACACGACCAAGTTCGTGCGTGCCTCCATCCAGTCGGTGCTGCACACCTTGATCGAGGCGGTCATCCTCGTGGTGCTCGTGGTTATCATCTTTCTCCAGACCTGGCGTGCCTCGGTCATTCCGCTGCTGGCGGTGCCAGTGTCTTTAATTGGCACACTGGCAGTCATGCAGGCATTCGGGTTCTCGTTGAACAACCTGTCGCTCTTTGGTCTCGTGTTAGCCATCGGGATCGTGGTCGATGATGCCATCGTCGTGGTCGAGAACGTGGAGCGAAACATTGCCGAAGGCTTGAACCCACGCGATGCTGCGATCAAAGCGATGAAGGAAGTGAGTGGTCCCGTCATCGCCGTGGCGCTGGTGCTCTGTGCGGTATTCGTGCCCACCGCCTTCATCAGCGGTATCACGGGTCAGTTCTACAAGCAGTTCGCGCTCACGATTGCCGCCTCCACCGTTATCTCCGCGATCAATTCGCTCACGCTCAGCCCAGCGCTGTGCGCTCTTCTTTTGCAGAAACATGGTGCCAAGCCGGACGCCTTTACCAGACTGCTGAATGGATTGTTTGGTTGGTTTTTCAAGAGCTTCAATAAACTCTTCGCCTTCGGTTCCAGCGTGTATTCGGGCTTGGTGCGCCGTTTGCTGCGGCTTGCTGTCTTGGTGTTGCTTGGCTACGCGGTACTCGTGGGGTTGGCGATGCACCTATTCAAGACAGTGCCCACGGGGTTCATCCCCACGCAGGACATGGGTTATATGCTGGTCGTGATCCAGTTGCCGGATGGCGCGTCCTTTGAGCGCACGGATGCCGTGGTGCAGAAGGTCGATGCGATTGGCCGCAAATTGCCTGGTGTTGCCCACACCTTCGCGATCTCGGGTTACTCGTCCGTGCTTCAGGCGAATCAAAGCAATGTCGGCGCTGCGTTCCTGGTGCTAGACCCGTTCGATGATCGCAAAGATGCACAACTGCGTGGTGATGCGCTGCTGGCGAACATCCGCAAGGCCTTCTCGGGTATTCAAGAGGCGCGCGTGCTGGTGCTGCCGCCACCGCCGATTCGTGGTCTGGGCAATGCTGGGGGGTTCAAGATTCAAGTGCAGGACCTGAACAATGCGGGCCTGCCAGCGCTGGAAGCCGCAACCCAAAAACTGCTCACCGCCGCGCAGCAGGAGCCGGGCTTGATTTCGTTGATCACCGGCTTCCGCGCGAACGTGCCGCAGTTCCACATCGACATCGACCGCGCCCAAGCCAAGACGATGGGCGTGTCTTTGTCGGAGTTGAACGAGGCGCTGCAAGTCTATCTCGGCTCCGTGTATGTGAATGACTTCAACCTGTTCGGCCGCACCTATCAGGTCACCGCGCAGGCTGAGCCAGCGATGCGCGCGGACCCCCCAGGACATCTTGCGGATCAAGATCCGCAATCAGCGGGGCGAAATGGTGCCCCTGGGCTCTCTGGTGAAGATCAGCAAGCGCGGCGGTGCGGATCGTGTGCAGCGCTACAACCTCTACTACTCCGCCGACATCAATGGCAACACGCTGCCCGAAGTCAGTTCTGGGGACATGATTGCCAAAGTCGAGCGCTTGGCGAAGGAGCATCTGCCCGATGGCTTCGCGATTGAATGGACCGACCTGACCTATCAGCAGATCCTCGCGGGTGACACCATCTTCTACATCTTCCCGCTGTGCGTGATCTTCGTCTTCCTTGTGCTCGCCGCGCAGTATGAGAGCTGGAACCTGCCACTGGCGATCATCTTGATCGTGCCCATGTGCCTGCTGTCCGCCGTCGGTGGCGTGTGGCTGCGTGGCATGGACAACAACATCTTCACGCAGATTGGTCTGGTTGTGCTGGTCGGTCTCGCAGCAAAGAATGCCATCCTCATTGTCGAGTTTGCCAAGCAAAAGCAGGACGAGGGCATGAACCGTTTCGATGCGGCGGTGGAAGCCTGCCGTCTGCGTTTGCGCCCGATCTTGATGACCAGTTTTGCCTTCATCCTGGGCGTGGTGCCGCTGGTGCTCGCCACGGGTGCCGGTGCGGAAATGCGACAGGCGCTAGGCACGGCTGTGTTTTATGGCATGTTGGGCGTCACGTTCTTTGGCCTGCTGTTCACGCCCGTGTTTTATGTCGTGCTGCGCTGGCTCGCGGAGCGCCGCCAACCTTCTGCTTCCTGATGATGACTGTTTTACCACGCAAGGGCACCAGCCCAAGGAGTCGCGACATTCCTGTCGCCAAGGATTCGGGACATTCCTGTCCCGGCAGTGCGCTTCGTGATGGGGGACAAGAATGTCCCCCGGCCTTGGGGACAAGAATGTCCCTGCTCCTTGTCATGATGTCGTTGGCTGGCTGCACCGTCGGCCCACGCTATCAAGAACCCAAGCCCGATGCACCTGGCAGCTTTGCAACGATACCAGCGGGCGCTTCAACATCGGCGGACTCGCAATGGTGGAAGCGCTTCAATGACTCGCAGCTCAACTCATTGATCACTCAAGCCGAAGAGCAAAATCGTGATCTCAAAGTCGCCGATGCACGCTTGAAGGAAGCGCGCGCACTGTGGACGCAGGCGCGCTACGACTTGTTGCCACGGTCAACAGCGGCGCAGGCTACTCGAACTCGCAGGCCAGCAAGGCTCAGTCTTTCAGCGGTACGACGCAGCGCTCGGAGCTTTACGATGCAGGCCTGGATGCCACCTGGGAACTCGATTTGTATGGCCGTGTGCGCAATGCCGTGAAGGCCGCGCTTGCCACCGAGGAAGCCGTGCAGGCCGAGCGCGATGCCTTGCTGATCGCTCTGCGTGCGGAGGTCGCGGTGAACTATTTGTTGCTGCGCGGTGCGCAGGCGCAGCTCAACGTCGCCGAGCAAAACGCAACCAACCAAGCCGACTCGTTGCGCATTGCCGAGGCGTCGCTTCAAGGTGGACGTGGCACGCAGCTCGATGTCGCTCGCGCTCGTGCGCAATGGAATGCGACGCTGGCCAGCGTGCCGCAGTTCCAGACCAGCATCGACCAGAGCGCCCATCGCATCGCGGTGCTGTGCGGTGTCGCGCCATCGGCGCTGCGTGGTCAGCTTCGAGGTGCCAAGACGATGCCGAGCACGCCGTCGAAAATCAGCTTATCAAAGCCGACCGACGTGCTGCGTCAGCGCCCGGACATTCGTGTCGCCGAGCGCAACCTTGCCGCAGCGACGGCCCGTGTTGGCATCGCCGCCGCCGACCTGTTTCCACGCGTGACCTTCAATGGCAGCATCGGTTTGGAAGGCAGCACGTTGAGCAACGTCGCGCGCAGTGGGGCCGCGGGTTACAACATTGGCCCGCGCCTCAGTTGGCCCGCGTTTGATCTCGGTCGTGTGCGCCAGCAGGTGAAAGCAGTGGGTGCTCGTGCGGAAGCCGCGCTGGCCACCTATGAGCAGACCGTCCTGCAAGCGCTGGAAGAAGCCGAGAACGCCCTGACTGAGTATGATCGCGAGCGCCTGCGCCTGAGCTACCTGCGCGAGTCGTCGAAGTCCGCCGAAGAAGCCGCGTCATTGGCCCGCCAGCGCTACAAGGATGGCGTTGCTAATTTCCTGGATGTGCTGGATGCCGAACGCGTCGCACTTCAGGCGCAAAACGATGCTGTCGCCAGTCAGGTGCGAGCTGCGACCGCGTGGGTCACGGTGAACAAGGCGATGGGGCGCTAGACGCTAGACCAGAAAGTCTGCGACTTTAGTCAGAACCTTTTTACGCCCCCACGCTCCGCAGCCTGAGGCTATTCAAGATCACACACAAACTGCTCAAACTCATCGCTGCACTTGCGATCATGGGACTGAGCAGCCAACCGGTCAGTGGGTAGAGCACACCGGCGGCGAGCGGGATGCCAAGGCCGTTGTAGAGGAAGGCGAACCAGAGATTCTGGCGGATGATCTTCATCGTGGCGCGGCTGACGTTGAAGGCTTGCAGGATGCCGCCCAGGTCACCTTTCATCAGGGTGATGTCGGCGCTTTGCATGGCCACGTCGGTGCCGGTGCCCATGGCGATGCCGACCTGCGCGGCGGCGAGAGCGGGGGCGTCATTGATACCGTCGCCTGCGACGACGACCTTGCGCCCCGCGTCGCGGGCTCGATACACCTCGCACAGCTTCTCTTCGGGTGTCACCCCGGCGACGACTTCATCAATGTTGAGGTCCATGGCCACGCGCTGCGCAGTGCTGGCGTGATCGCCGGTCAGCATGACCACGCGCAGGCCCAGGGCTTGCAGACCTTTCACTGCTTCTGCTGTGGTTTCCTTCAGCTTGTCGCCGACCGCGAACAGACCGGCCACCTTGCCATCGACCGCGATGAAGATGACAGTGTGCGAGAGCTTTTGCAGTCGATCTGCCTTGTCGAGCAAGTCGTCTGAGAGGCGCACATTGGCCATGCCCATCAGAGCTTGCTGACCAATGGCGACTTCATGCCCGCGCACCTTGCCGGCGACACCGACGCCGGGCAGGGCGACAAATTGATCCACGGGGGAGAGGCGAATCTTGCGCTCCTCGGCGGCGTTCACGATGGCACGGGCGAGCGGATGCTCGCTATTGACCTCCAGCGCGGCGGCCCATTCCAGCAGGTCTCGGGCGTTGAACCCGGCCAGCGGATGCATCAGCGCCATGGCGGGCTTGCCTTCCGTGAGCGTGCCGGTTTTATCAAGCATGAGAGTGTCAACGCCCTCCAGTTTCTCCAGTGCTTCAGCATGCTTGATTAGCACGCCAAGCTGAGCGGCCCGACCAATGCCAACCGTGACGGCCATGGGTGTGGCCAAGCCAAGTGCGCAGGGGCAGGCGATGATGAGCACCGCGACCGCGTTGATGAGGCCATAAGCGATGGAAGGCTCGGGTCCGTATTTCCACCACAGCAGGAAAGTCAGCACCGCGATCAGGATCACGAGCGGCACGAACCACGAGGAGATCTTGTCAGCAAGCCGTTGCACGGGCGGGCGGCTCTGCTGTGCGGTCTCCACGAGCTTGACGATCTGGCTGAGCATGGTTTCGCTGCCGATCTTGTCCGCGCGCATGACGAAGGCACCTTCGCTGTTCATGGTGCCGCCGGTCACGCGGCTACCTTTGATTTTTTCGACGGGCATCGGCTCGCCTGTGAGCATGGCTTCATCGACAAAGCTGGTGCCGTCCACCACCACGCCGTCCACCGGCACGCGCGAGGCGGGCTTCACGCGCAGCAGGTCGCCGGGTAGCACGCGGTCCAGGGCGATCTCTTCATCGCCGTCCTTGCCGACTTGCCACACGGTCTTGGGCGCGAGCTGCATCAGAGATTCCAGCGCTTTCCCTGTGGCCTGCGTGGCGCGGGC
>Ga0247831_1005584_pt1 | contig 15564 bp, 11 predicted proteins | sample LaCruzMarch2015__9_FD_192406 | JGI IMG/M metagenome (GOLD analysis project Ga0247831, IMG submission 192406) | Freshwater microbial communities from meromictic Lake La Cruz, Castile-La Mancha, Spain - LaCruzMarch2015_1m | ecosystem: Environmental > Aquatic > Freshwater > Lake | place: Spain... | reverse complement strand
TTGTTTGAAGGATTGCTAGCCAAGGAGAAACTAAAATCGGCCATGTATTGGTTAGGTAAAAGTTGTGAGGTGCGCAAAAGGATTTTAGAAAATACCAAAACTGGCCTTATTCACTCATTTTTAAAAGATTCTGATGTGTATATTATGGCTGCATTTCACGATTTAAATGAGAAAGAAATAAGTGATTTAGCAGCAAGGCCTATATTTGTTTCAGGATTCGATTACATTTAGAAGTATAAATTTTTGTTCCGTTGATTCACTCCATTTTAGCTTCCATAATTAAATTTAAACACAAGCCAATTAGCGAAATGCTAAAAGACCCAATTAAGTGTCAGGAAAAGCTGATGTTGGAATTTGTGGAAACGACTAGCGATACGCTTTTTGGAAAAGAACATTTGTTTTCGAAAATTAAAACTTACGAAGATTATAAACGGCATGTACCATTAAGAAACTACGAAGATTTGCTACCTTACATTGAAAAAATAAAATCAGGCGAGCGTAATATTTTATGGAAAGGCAAGCCTGAGTTTTTTGGCAAAACTTCTGGTACAACAAGTAAAACAAAGTTGATACCTGTTTCAAAAGATTCTCTAAAAAATCAGGTAAATGCTCCACAATATGCCGCTTTAAATTACGCGCATAAATACAAGAAATATGATTTTTTAAAGGGGAAAATATTGTTGTTTTCGGATAGGCATTTTTTTGAAAATATTAATGGAATTAAAGCTGCGCCTATTTCAACCATAGCCAATGCAAGTGTACCTGGCATTTACAAATGGCTGCGCTTGCCTTCAAACAGCATTAATGCGATTCCTGATTACGAAGAAAGGATGAATGCGATGATTAAATCGTGTGAAGGAAAAGATATTAGAACCATTGTAGCAATGCCGGTTTGGTTGCTTATATTTTTGAGGGCCATCAAAAAAAATACAAATAAGGAATTTAAAGAGTTGTTTCCTAATTTTAAGCTTTTGCTTTTGAGCGGGATGAATTATGAGCCATTTATAGCAGAAATAAAAAGCTACATAAAAATGCCTTTTGATGTTCTGGAAACGTATCCATCTACTGAAGGATTTATTGCTTACCAGGATTGCTTAGAGGAAAGAGGAATGCAATTGGTGCTCAACAATGGGATTTTCTTTGAATTTGTTCCAGTTAGCGAATTGCAAGAAAAAAATCCAAGCCGAGTTTCAATAGAAAATGTAAAAACAGGGATAAACTATGCGCTGGTTTTAAACACCAATGCCGGTTTGTGGGGCTATTTAAATGGTGATACGGTGCGGTTTAAAAGCATTTTCCCACATAGAATTGAAATTACTGGAAGAATTTCGCATTATATTTCGGCCTTTGGAGAGCATGTAACGCTGGAAGAAACAGATAAATCTATTGGTGAAATAGCCATGAAATTTAAAGCTACGATTGTAGATTACACCGTTGCTCCAAACATAAAAAAAGATGGAACTCTGCCTTACCATGAGTGGTTTATTGAATTTGGGCAGTTACCAGAAGATATCGATGAATTTGCAGAAAGTCTGGACCAGTGTATTGGCAATTTTAATTTTTCGTACAAAGATTTGGTGGTGAATAAAGCAATTGAACCCTTAAAAATTAAAATATTACCGCAAGGCAGCTTCGAAAAATTCATGAAAGCTTCGGGCAAAACTGGATTGCAACAAAAGATTTCTCATGTTAGAAACGATTATGAAATAGCGGCGCAGCTTAACAATTTATTTTTTTAGAAGGATGAAGGATGATTTAAAGCAAATGATGAATTTGGTGATTAATACTGAAGGAAACGCGCCTATTTACAACTGCTTGCTTTATGTGAATGATGAAAAAAATGGACAGCTATTTTCAGATGCAGTTGGAACTACTGACGCATCAGGTAACGCTGCAAACTCAGCTAACAGATTTAGAACAGGCAGTATTACCAAGCTTTTTACTGCAACCATTATACTTCAGTTAACAGAAGAAGGATTAGTGAAATTAGAAGATATTTTCTTTGATTTAATTGATAAGGAAACTGCTGAGATTTTAACTGGCTTGCATTTTTCGGAACAAACCGATTTATCTAAGAGAATTACTATTCTCGATTTATTACAACAGAGCTCTGGCTTGGCCGACTATTTTTCGGAAGATGCGCGGTTTTTAAATGAAGTGATGCAAAACCCTTCAAAATTATGGAACTGGAAACTGATAATGGAAAAGTACTTTGAATTAGCATTAAATACAAAAGCTAAGTTTGCGCCAGGTAGAGGATTTCATTATTCAGATACTAATTATTTATTGCTGGGCATTTTGATTGAACAAATTACAAAGAAGACATTTCAAGACAATTACAAAGAAAAAATAACGGCTCCTCTCCTACTCAACGATACATTTTTGGAGTTTTATGAATTGCCTTACCAAGTTGCGCCAATAGTTTATCCTTATCATGGAATTAACTCATTAGAAAACGTGAACACTTCGTTTGACTGGGGCGGCGGAGGATTGGTTTCTACCGCAAAAGACCTTGATATTTTTATTCGCAGTTTAATGAAAGGGCAATTATTTAAAAGTAAAGAAAGCCTCGAATTATTATTAAACACTCAAAACAGTTATTCGACCATTGACAAAACAAACAGGTCGCAACAATACGGTTTAGGAATTCAGAAAAAGGAAATTAATGGATTTTCATTTTATGGACACACGAGTGCTTATGGAGCCATGTTATACTATTCGCCTGAAAGAGATTTAAGTATTATTTTCTCTTTAAATCAAACAGCAGCTTTGCTTAAAGCAGAAAGGTTAATAAAAAAAATACTGGCCCATTTTAGAGAAACATGAGTGCATAAAAGTGAATCATTCACCTCAACCCTTCCCTATTTCTTTGTTAAAATTGGTAACACAATGTTAGAAGCGTTTACTGCATCGTGATAAATTTTAATAGTTGCTTTTTGAAAATCGGCATCATTACATTCATAAATATTTACAAATTTTTGCGGATTGCGGTCAACCAAAGGAAACCAGCTACTTTGAATTTGTATCATTAGTTTATGTCCTTTTGCGAATGTGTGCGCCACATCGGGCAACTCAAATTTAACACGCTCTACTTTATCTGGCGCAAAAGCAACTGGTTTTTCAAAGCTATTTCTGTATTTCCCACGCATAATTTCACCACGAACCAGCATTTGATAGCCGCCCATCGGATATTCATCATTTTTTGAATAAGAGAATTCATCCGGAAAAACGTCAATTACTTTTACCACAAAATCTGCATCTGTTCCTGTAATACTTACCAGCAAATCGGCCAAAATAGGGCCAGCCAATGTTAAGTCTTCCTTCAATATCTCTGTTTCAAAAACCAGCACATCGGGCCTACGGGCCGCAAATCGCTGGTCGTCTGTCATATATTCACGGGTTCTGCCATCGTGCACATCTTTAGTGTATGGAACTGGTTTTGAGGGGTCGCTGGTGTATTCGCTAGCACTATTGGTAACAGCAGGTTTAGCCCAACTTAACTTATTCCCAGCTTGTAAATAAATAGGTTTATTCGCACTTTCTTTTGGAGGCCATTCACTCAAATTATGCCACTTGTTTTCTCCGCTAAAAAATATGGTAGCTTCTGGTAAAGCATTACTGCCCTTGCCTTTTAAATGGTAATTAAAGAATGGAATCTCAATGTTATTTTGATACCAAATTGCCGTATTGTCGCCAAAATTTATATTTCCTAATGCATTTCCTTTTCCACTTGCCCATTGTCCGTGGCTCCATGGGCCCATTACTAATCTGTTGCTGCTGCCCTTGCTTTGTTTTTCAATGGCTTCATATAAGCGCCAAGCTCCAAAGCAATCCTCCGCATCAAACAAACCTCCTACAACGAGCATTGCAGGCTTAATATCGTTCATAAAAATGCGCGGATTTCTAACTTTCCACCAATCATCTAAATTAGGATGTGCGAATAAATCTTTCCAGAAAGCAATGCTGTCGTGCAGGTATCGCGCATTTAGGTTTTTTATGGCACCATTCTCAAGAAAAAATTTATAATTGTCTTTAATTGGTGATTCGAAATAACTGGGGCCAATTGTAGTTGGCTTTGGTCTTGGTTTACCAAATCCAGAATAAAAACCAAATGCATCGAGCTGAAAAAATGCGCCGTTGTGGTGAAAATCGTCGCCCATAAACCAATCTGTAACAGGCGCCTGCGGACTAACCGCCTTTAATGCCGGATGGTTGCTAAGCGCTGCCATTGTAGAATAAAAACCTGGGTAAGAAATTCCAAACACACCCACTTTTCCATTATTTCCGGGAATGTTTTTTAACAACCAGTCTATGGCATCATAAGTATCGCTTGCTTCATCAATATCTGTACTGTTCTTTTTATTTGGATTATACGGTCTTACATCTACAAATTGCCCTTCACTCATCCAGCGGCCACGCACATCTTGCTTCACAAATATGTAGCCTTCTCTGAAATAATATTTTCTATAATCATTCCAGAAAGCCCCCCAGTTTTTTTCGCCATAAGGTGCACAAGAATAAGGTGTGCGGTTCATTAAAATTGGGTGTTTTTCAGTAGTATCTTTCGGGTAATAAATACTGGTAAACAATTTTGCACCATCGCGCATGGGAATTTCACGTTCAATTTTAATGTAGTTTTCTAAAATCCACAAAGAATCCTGTGCATTGTTTTGCGCTTGCAGCGTAAGCCCAAACAGAATCAAACCAACACTTAAAATACATGCTTTCATAGCTAATTATTTAAGCGTGTAATGTATTAATAATTGAATTGTTTTTATATAAAATAGTGAATAGCTATTTTTAAAATGTTTTGGGCGCAAATTCCTGCTATCGCCTATACTGCCTTCGTACCTCAGGCGGTATCTGGCTCTATCAGGTGCGCGGCGGCTGCTGAGAGGTATTTAAGTGTTGTCCAGAAACGTTATTGTTTGCCATTTTATTACTTTTGAAGAATTATTGTTAGCAATTGCTGATTTTGTAAATTGAAAATAAACAAATGAAATTTAAAATAGGTACTTTAATAATTATTGTAGTTTCCCTTATAAATTTAAACTGGAAAATAGATAAAAAAGAAGGATTTAAACCTCAAGAGATTTACAAATCGAAGGATTTAGTTATTACCCAAATTTCCCCCAATTCATTTAAACATACTTCCTATTTGCAAACGGATGAATTTGGAAATGTTCCTTGTAACGGTCTCATTGTGAGAAACAAAACAGAAACAATTATTTTCGACACACCCACAAAAAATGAGACTTCAGTAGAATTAATTAAATGGATAAAAGATTCGCTTCAGTGTAAAATAAATGCAATTATCCCAACCCATTTTCACAATGATTGTTTAGGTGGATTAAAGGCGTTTCATGAAAATAATATTCCATCTTTTGCCAATTATAAAACTATTGAACTTGCCAAAGAAAATGAATTTGAAGTTCCTCAAAACGGTTTCGAAGATTCACTGGTTTTAAAAGTTGGCAGTGAAAATATAATTGCAAAATATTTCGGAGAAGGACATACCAAAGACAACGTAATTGGATATTTCAAAAGTGAAGAAGTAATGTTTGGCGGCTGTTTAATTAAAGAACTAAAAGCAAGCAAAGGTTATTTAGGCGATGCGAATGTGAACGAATGGTCAAATACAGTAGAGAAAATTAAAAAGAAATATCCAAACGTGAAAATTGTTGTTCCAGGGCATGGAGCGCATGGAAATAAAAAGCTTCTCGATTACACAATTAATTTATTTAGCATTTCCCCAAAATAAACTCTAGTAATAAATATGAATTTAATTTACAACTATGCAATTAAGATATTTTTAGGATTTCAAATTGCAATAATTTTATTTCACCTCTGCATTATTACTAAGATTATTCCCTACAATATTACTTGGGGCGGAAGACTTCAAAACGATACTGAAATGTATGTTTTTGAAACAATTTCAATACTAGTAAATCTGTTTTTATGTTGGATTTTACTAATGAAAGTTAACCTTGTTAAATACAGATTTCCGAGCCAAGTAGTAAATGTAATTTTGTGGATTTTCTTTGTAATTTTTGTTTTAAATACAATTGGAAATATTTTTGCAAAGACATTTTTTGAAAAACAATTTGCATTTTTAACAGGAGCTTTTTCTATTTTATTGTTGATTATTTTAAAGAAAAAGAAGCCTTTAAATCAATAACCGTTTTAGCTATTAAAAATCATTTTATCAATGATATAATTATTATAGCAAGATGCAAGGCGGCAGCGGTTGAGCGACCTGTTTGAGCTCTTTTGACTAGCCACAGGTTTTAACCTGTGGATGGCAAAAAGCGAGTAGCGAAAACGCGGTGACGCGAGGAACGAAGCGGCAGCCGCCCAAATAAGATGACATATTCCTCCTGAAATGGCACTTTCAGCTTAGAAAAAGTAAGTTACACCGCCTTTTAGGAAGAAGGGCGTTCCTGGTGTAAAATGCAATTCGCTTACTGGTGCTGTTTCGTTTTTTAGGCGACTTTCGGTATCGAATTGGGCTTCGTTCCAATCTACGTTGAGGATGTTTTGTACCGATAAACTTAACTGATATTTTGGACGGTTATAATTGATAACTGCATCTAATAAAAAATATCCTAACGCAACTACTGTATTGGCTTCGTTTGCCGGACGGGAATCCATGTAACGATAGCGTAAACTTGCGTTTAAACCTTTGTCTTGTTTAATAGAAAGTCCGCCGGTGCTGGTAAATGTTGGTGCCAATGGAATAAAATTTTCACCTTCTGGTAAACCTTTAAAGCGGCCATGGTTGTAATTTAAATCTACATCTGCAAACAACCATTTGCTCAATTGCCAGCGCAGAGAAAGGTCTGCTCCTAAGCGACGTGTGGCTCCGTTAATTTCTACAATGGCTTCATCGCCAACATACACCAATTCGTTTTGCAAATCAATGCTCCAAAAGGCAGCATTTACCAAAAGGTTTTTCCCCAATTTAAATGTGCTTCCAAATTCAGTTGAAATGGCGCGGGAAAGGCTATTGTCTATTTTGTTTTGAACTACAGAACGGGCATCGTTTGAATGGTAGCCTGAACCAGCACGCAGATATAATTGTACATCTTTATTGGCATCGAAAACGATGTTCATTTTAGGACTTATAATAGCATTTTGTTTACGGCCCGATAAGGTATCGCTTAATGCACTTTTGTAAGAAAAATCAAATACATCGGCACGTGCAGAAAGGTTCAGCGAAAGTTTCGATGTTAAACCAATGGTTTCATCTATGTAAATGGCTGCATTCTGCTGGTATAAATCTCCTAATGAAAAAGTATCTAAAACTGTTCGTTTTATTGATTTGTACAATGCCAAATTTGATTGGTCTATTCTTGTGCTTACACCAATAATAGTGTTGAGTGTTTTTGAACCAATTTTACCTGCTTTTTCGAAAGTTCCATTATAGCCGTAAATATCTCGGCCTTTATCGCGCTGGTTAATTTGGTCGCCATTAACACTATCATTTAAGAAAAATGTGAAATTGGAAAATAAGTTAAAATTGTAATGACTATAAAAAGCTTGATTTTTAATGGTTCCTCCATTTTTTAACGCAGTTGTTATAACGATATTGGCATTGCTGCGGTCAGTATTTCCACCTTCGGTGTTGTCAATGCTTCCAAAACGGGTGATTGCATCGCGTTGTATGGCGCGTTCTGGAACCTGACCTGATGCGTCCCATTTGGAGGTAAAAGTAGATGCGGAAAAAGAAAGGATGGTTCTTTCGGATAAGTTGCCCGTGTATTTACCAAAAATGTTGATTCTATTGAAATGCTGAGGACTTTCAAAATAAGCATCAGAAAAATTGTATTCTGCAGCTATGTAAGCATTTTCTTGACGTTTGGTAAAAAGGTGCTTTCCTCTTAAAACATCAACAACGGCAGCAATTCTTTGGGTGTTGAATTGTCCGTATTCTAGTTTTATAAGGCTTTTTGAAATGGAATTTTTGGTATTGAAAGCTCCTGCACCAGAAGTGGCTAAATCACCAAATTTAGCATTGAAAGGTCCTTTAAAAACCTGTAATTCATCAACTGTTTCAGGCATTACGAAATGGAAATCGGCATAACCTTGACCATGTGCATGAGAAACCATGTTAACGGGCATTCCATCTACACTTACAGCGAAATCGGTTCCGTGGTCGATATCGAATCCGCGTAAAAAGATTTGTTCTGCCTTGCCACCGCCCGCGTGTTGTGCAATAAATAAACCTGGAACTAGCCTCAAAAGGTCTTGCGCCGAATTGGTTGGGCGTAACTCCATATCTATGCGGTTGATAACTGATATGCCTTGACCTGCTTCGTTGTTAGCATTTGCAACCACTTCTTTGAGAGAAAAGCTAACAGGTTTTAAAACAAAATTGATGGTTTTTTGCTCATTGTTTTGAAGTACAATGGTATTTGAAAAGCGCGCATATCCTAATAATGAGATAGAAAGGGTGTAATTTCCTTCGTTTAAATTTTTGAAAGTAAATCGTCCGAATGCATCGGTATTGGTAACGTTTCCTGATGGTAATAATTGAACAGTAACGCCCAGAATGGAATTGGTGGAAGAAGAATCGGTAATTAGTCCGCTAATAACCGAATTTTGAGAGTTGGCAAGTAAAGTAAAAAATGTAAATATGAATGCAGTTGCCGCCCCTCTTAAAATATTTGTAGAATAGAGCATGGTAAAGAGTATGAGTATTTTCTATAAGTTGGAAAGAAAAAAGATGAATAAGTGTAAAGTTTTGCGGATGCAAAATCTTTGAGAAATAAAAAACAAACTTAATCCATCACTACTCTGGTGGCTGCGTTGGTATTCCGGCTATTCCGGATAGTAAAAGGTATGTGACACTATGAAAAACCAATTTAAAACTTAATAGTAATTGTAATGTTGTGATAGGCAATTCAGGTAAAATATGAATGGGCAAAAAAGAAACTGTTTTCTTTGAATGCGGATTGTTTGTTGCAACTGGTGAACCTGCATCTTTACCAGCTTCTTTTAATTCTTGATGAACATGGTAATGTCCGTTTTCTAAATGCACAGAAGAAATATGTTGCAGCTTGAAAAAGGTATGTGAAAATACATCTTCCACAATGGGTGAAACTGGCTTGCACAGCCCTACTATGTAGCAGAATAAAAGTAAATGTGCAAGGGTGGTTTTCATTGTTTATTGTAACTTATATTTATCTACGAAGTAGTTTTTAATTTGGATTTATTAGGAAGGAATAATTGTTCTTTCTATTACCCAATACAATGAAACTACAGCAATTACAAGCGATGCAGGTATTACAATGTATTTTCGGTAGGCAATATTTTTTCCAAACCAGACGCCAATAAGTGCCCAAAAAGATAGAATTACAGCAATTTGCCCTAACTCAACACCTATATTGAAAGCAATTAATCCGTTAAAAAACTGCTCTTGCGGCAAACCAAGTTCGGTAAGCACACTTGCGAAGCCCATTCCGTGAATTAAGCCAAATGCAAAAACGATGAGTAAACGGGTTGTTTTTAGTTTATCGGTAATGATGTTTTCTAATGCTACAAACATGATAGAAAGCGCAATAATTGGTTCAACAATATTGCTTGGAGGTGTAATAAATCCATACATGGCCAAACCAAGCGTAATGGAATGTGCCACAGTAAAAGTGGTAGCTTGAATTAAAAGCGGCTTCAATGTAGGGTTTAGCAAGCACAAGCAAAGGATGAATAAAATATGATCGAGGCCGAGTGGAAGAATATGTTCGAAACCAAGTTTAAGGTACAACAAAGCCACATCTGTGCGCGAAAATCCGCTTAAATCCATGCTTCCAGCATGTGCAGAAGCTAAAATAGGAAGCAATAAAAAAGATAGAAAAAGTAGCGTTCGGAAAATGGCTGCTGGTTTCATATTGCTGTTTTTTTTAAATTTTAAATGGCGCTTTTTAAGGCATTATTAGCATCTACATAAAGACTTGGATCCAAATCTTTTACAATAGGTAAAGTAGATTTTACAATAATTTTCGCATTTAAATTTGGTGAAGATTTTAACCAAATAATTCCTGCACGACACAATAACATTGGGTTTTTAGAACGCGTGCTTAAGGCTTTAGTAATGTAAAAACTTGCTTCTTTATATTTACCTTGTTTGTAAGCTACCCAAGCCATGGTTTCACAGGTTTCAATATTTTTTGGTCTGCGGTCATATTCTAATTTAGCATGTGTCGCAGCTTTTTCTAAATCACCTGTTTTTAAATATGCCCAAGCAAGTTCTTTATCTGCGTAATGTCCGTGTAGGTTATCAGATTCGTTACCTGCATCTGCCCCTAACATTTCTATTACTTTTTTAGCATTCGCTGCAGATTTTGTAGGCTCATTATTCCATGCATATAAATCAGTCAGTTCATCGCTAAATGCATAATCAGCGGTTAAACTTCTTGCTTCTTCATATTGTTTAATGGCTGATTTATAATCTTTTTTGATTGCTGCAATTTTACCCAATCCAGCAGTTGCATAAGCATAATCTGGTCGTTCTGACAAGGCTGTTTTATATTGAAATTCAGCAGCATTCAAATCTCCTTTTAATTCATACAAATGAGCTAAAATAATGCGTGACCATTCTGATTGTTCTAAACCAGGATAACCAGCACTAACAGCTAATTTCATAGCTTCTATCGCGCCGTTAATATCACCATGAATTTCTCTTAAATAAGAAACCCTTGAATAAGAGCGAATATCAGGTCTCATAGCAACCATTTTATCAGCCATTTTCACAGCTTCATTATAATCGCCCAACTCTGTATTGGCATCGCACATTATTCCATAAATAAATGCATTGTCGGGATTGATAGGTTGTGCTTTTTTGGCAATTTCTAATCCTTCAGCAAAATGGTGTTGTGAAAGTAAAACTGTAGCTTTTAAGCAAAGTGCTTCAAAGTTTTTAGGTTGATTTACCAATACTTTATCCAATAATTCTAAACTTGCTTTGTCGTAATAAGCATGGTCGCCAGTAACTCTTGCTTCTTGCACATAAGCTTGAGAGAGTTCTAACATTGCTTTGTAATTATCGGGCTGCTTGCGAATAGTTTCTAGCAATCCTTCAATTGCTTTCTTAGTATTTATCCATTCACCAGAAAGTCCAACTCTTCCCATACGTTCTTTAAAACCTGGTGCTGCAGAAGCTGGTTTTTCAGAAAAAGCAATAACAAGCGAAAATACAATTCCTGTAAAAAGGATTAATGTTAAGTAAAGGTATTTTTTCATAATCGGGTTTTTAAAAAGAACCAGATGCTATCTAAACACCTGGTTCCATTGAGTTAATTATTTTACAATTGTAATTTTCATTGCTTGCATGGTCGCATTTTCGGTAGCGAGCACGGCAACGTAATTTCCATTACTAAGCCCTTCTGCTGTCCATTTTATTTCATGTGTTCCTGCTTGCATTTTCTGATTCATCACAGTGGCAACTTTTTTACCGTTGATGTCATATACGTTAATCATTACATTACCGGATTGGGCCGTGTGAAATTTAAATGTAGTGAGGTTGGTAAATGGATTTGGGTAGTTCTGCATCATTACTGCTTCTGGAGCACCAATGTTCATAGAACCAACAGTTGAACCACCTGCTCCTGCTAAAGGTCCGCCACAGCGTCCAAAACCACTCCAAGGTGTTTGCACATATGGGAAAGAAGAACGGAAAGTTGTATCATTTGCTTCAATACCTGTTGTGTAGGTCAACACATTAAGTAAATTTTGTGTTACCGGGTTTGCTCCACCTGCAGTGTAATCGTCATACCATAATCCAATAGCTGCCAAAGCAACACCACCAACTGCTTGTAATTCAATGCGTGTAACATCATCTTCTAAGCGGCGTCCATTAGGAAATCCGTCCATGTTTGGAATAAACTGAAGACTTGCATCTGTATTAAAACGAGCATCTGTTAATCCCAAGACTGCGGCTGAAACAATTCCTTCTGAACTAAAATCAGGTGAGTTACGTGGAGTAACAGGTACCGCCATATTTAACCTCAACATATCACCAAAAGTTGGTAAAAAATTGTTGATGAATGGCTTACCAACTGCTAATGGATTTCCAGCTTTTCCTGTTGCCAATTGATAAGGAGCAAGATTAGGAACACCTGTATAAAATATTGGGAGAATATCTACAGAACGTGGTGCATTAGGACGTAACAAGTAATTTCCAAACAAATTGGTATCCAATGCCGTTCCAGCTCCGCCATTTGTAGCAACTAAAGGAAACAATCCTTGTTGTGTATTTCCAAAATCGAAACCTTGTAAAGAATTTCTTTGAATGCGCAAAGCCGAAAGGCCCGGTACAGCGCCACCAAAAAGACTATTATCCATATAAAGTCCTAATTCAGGATTGGTAAAATATGCTTCCATCGCTGGATCTTCGTTGTAAGGCGTACGCGCATTCCAACGGTCTTTTGCACCAAGTGGAATAATTGCTTCGTTGGTTAATGGCATTCCAATTCTTGAAACCTGCACCCAGTTACCTGAATAAGATTCTGAACCGTTTGCACCTAAAGTACGCACTTCTTTTCTGCTTGCAGAAGCCCATACTCCGATAATAAAATCAGAGTCTAAGATGTTTGCTGCAGCAGTTACTGGTTTTCCATTTTTCTGTAATGTGCTAATTGGAATTTTAATGGCAATTGAATGGATGTTTTTACATGCAACACCATCTTCCGGTGCATTTACTCCAGTTCCGCCAGCACGTGTTTGTCCAAGGTCAAATATACCACCAAGGTCAACAAAGAAAGGATCGTCACTTGGACCGCAATACACTACTTCTCCACCATTTCCAGTTGCTGTTTGAATAGATGCAGCCACCAATGATTGATAGTTCGCAGCACCTAAACCAACAGTAGCGTCAGAAATAGAACGCGGGCCGATGTTTGGAGGAGGAACAATTCCATTTGTAATAATTGTTGTAAAAGCACCACCATTCACGCTTTTTTCAGCTATGTAAGTGGTTTTTAGGTTTTCGTTTCCAAGACGAATATTGAAGAAAGTAGTAGAATCTTCAATTGTTTTATTGAATGTAAAACGATAAGTAATATCATCGCCTGTGGTACCATCATTTTCTATGTGAATTTCATAGCGAATGTTTTCACCAAAAGAGGCGAAATTTGGTCCACCTTGTGGCAATTGTAAAGGAACGTAGTTCGCAATGATGGTAACCGTATTGGTATCATCAGGACTGCGAAATGCATAAAGGTCGGTATTATCTGCCAATGGGTCATTGGCAATTAATGGCGCTTCTCTGTGGCTAGAAGCCTCCAGAGCTGAATGTTGGGAATCCCAAATTCCAAGTGCAACCGCTGCAACCAGGGTAGTACAAATGGAAAATATCTTAATTTTTGTATTTGTTTTCATAATGTCTTTTGTATAAAATTTATTGCAAGAATTACTGTCCGCTATGGTTATCGTAACCACTCCAAGGAGCTTGCACAAATGGAAAATCAGCGCGGAATGTAGTATCGTTTTTTTCTACGCCTGTAGTAAAACCTAACACATTGCCCAATTGAGCTGTTACAGGGTTTGCTCCACCGGCAGTATAATCATCATACCATAAACCAATAGCTGCTAATGCTACTCCGCTAACAGCTTGTAATTCAATGCGTGTTACATCATCTTCTAAACGACGTCCATTAGGGAAACCGTCCATGTTTGGAATAAATTGAAGGTTTGCATTTCCATTAAAGCGTGAATCTGTTAAACCAAGAACAGCAGCAGCAATAATACCTTCGGCGCTAAAATCTGGTGAATCACGCGGTGTCATTGGTACAGCCATATTCAAGCGTAGCATATCTCCAAAAGTTGGTAAGAAATTGTTGATGAAGGGCTTACCTGCCGCCAATGGATTTCCTGCTTTTCCAGTTGCTAATTGGTATGGAATTAAGTTAGGAACACCTGTGTAAAATATTGGCAAAATATCAACAGAACGAGGCGCATTTGGACGTAACAAATAAGTTCCGAAAGCATCTAAAGCGGTACCCGCAACTGCTGGTGTTCCTAACAAACTATACAAACCTCCTTGGCCATTGCCAAAATCAAAAGCTTGTAAAGAATTTCTTTGGATACGTAAATCTGCAAATCCTGGTACAGCTCCTCCAAATTGCGCATCGTTCATATACAAGGCCAATTCTGGATTGGTGAAATATGCTTCCATTGCAGGATCTTCTGTATAAGGAGTGAGTGAATTCCATCTGTCTTTTGAACCAATTGGAATGATGGCTTCATTGGTTAACGGCATTCCAATTCTTGAAACTTGCACCCAAGCTCCTTCTTCTGTAGGATTGTCGCCATTGGTGGATAAAGTTTTTGTTGTTTTTCTGCTGGCAGATGCCCAAACTCCTATTATAAATTCACTGTCTAAAATGTTTGCAGCTTGGGTAACATTTTTGCCATCTTTTTGTAATGTTGAAATTGGAATTTTTAGTGCGATTGTATGCACATTTTTATGTCCAACACCATCTCTGGCTGTGTTGTTTCCACGAACACTACCAAGGTCGAAAATTGCTCCAAGGTCAACAAAGAAAGGGTCATCGGCAGGACCGCAATAGATTTTTTCGCCACCGATGCCAGTTGCAAGTAATGTTGCTTGGGTAATTAGTGCATCGTAATTAGAAGCACCAAGACCAACTGTAGCATTTGAAATAGAACGAGGTCCAATATTCGGAGGAGGAACAATGCCATCGTTAAGAATGGTAGTAAATGCTCCACCATTCACACTTTTCTCAGCTAAATAGGTTGTTTTAAGGTTTTGTTGACCTAAGCGAATGTTAAAAAATGTACTTGGATCTTCATTTTCCTTAGTAAATGTGAAACGATAAGTAATGTCATCGCCTGTAGTACCATCATTTTCGATGTGAATTTCATACCGAATATTTTCACCAAATGAAGCATAATTTGGTCCACCTTGTGGCAATTGCAAAGGAACATAATTAGCAATAATGGTAATCATGTTGGTGTCGTTCGGGCTGCGAAATGCATACAGGTCCGTGTTGTCGGCCAACGGATCGTTTGCAATGAGCGGCGCTTCCCTATGGCTCGATGCCTCGAGGAAGGAATTTCCGGAATCCCAAACGGAGAATGCAACAGCAGAAGCCAGCACACCCGCGGAAACCAGGATTGTTTTTGTAATTTTTTTCATAGTTATATGGATTAAGTTTGTTTGCACGACTATCTTGTCGCATAATTCACATACGACTTCTAAGTAACTATTGGATTTTTAATTCAAGACTTTTTTTTGATTGAAAGTCAGTTAGTTGAATTTATTTACTCTATTTATTTTAATAATTAACGTCAATATGAAAGAGTGCTTTTCAGATTCACTTATCAGTTTTCATTAAAAAAACTAAGGCCAACTCATCGCTGAATCGGCCTTAGTTTTAATCAAAAAAACCCTACTTCGATTATTTTACTATTCTTGTGGTATAGGTTCCGCTTTCGCTCCGAAGTACCACTTGATAAATTCCTTTTTCAAGTTCGCTTACTCCTATAGATGTTGCATCTAATCTTGCACCTGCCATAATTGTACGTTTCATTACAAGTCTGCCTGTT
>Ga0247831_1005582_pt1 | contig 15567 bp, 10 predicted proteins | sample LaCruzMarch2015__9_FD_192406 | JGI IMG/M metagenome (GOLD analysis project Ga0247831, IMG submission 192406) | Freshwater microbial communities from meromictic Lake La Cruz, Castile-La Mancha, Spain - LaCruzMarch2015_1m | ecosystem: Environmental > Aquatic > Freshwater > Lake | place: Spain... | reverse complement strand
AAGCCAATCTTCCCGCTGAGTACTTAGCCACGACGACGCGTTAGCCTTGCGCTCGCGATCTGCCACCCAGCGAAGGTAACGTGTGGAACCACGGCAAGCGCCCAAAGCCATCCGATCAGCAAGATGCTGCCGACCCGACGGTGATTGAACGCATAACGCCTACGATTTGATGACGGAATCCGATCAAAAGCTCCGCCACTAAAACACCATAGATCGCGACGCTCCATTGCCACACGCGATCTGCAGAGTACATTCCCGCTACCCAACCGCTAAATCACCGTTTCTAGAAAGTACTCATGTTTGTGATACCCAGTGTGGCACGACATCCGCTGGCAACCCTTATTGCCAGTGTCTTTATTTTCGCATGGCTGTTTATACCGCCAGGCGCATTGGCGTTTGGACCGATCACACTTCGTAAGGAAGATGCGGTTCGGTTGCTACCACTTGCGCTTATATTGATCTTCGATCCACGACTGCTTGCCGTTCGCTGGCATTGGATCGATATCCCTGTCTTCGTCTATTGCCTCTGTCCGTTTCTCTCCGGTGCAGCCAATCAATTGAGTTGGCTAGCTTCGTCGTGGGAATCGGTTAAGGAATTCGAGTATTGGTTTGTGCCGTATCTGTTGGGGCGGTCTGTTTTTTATGATGGCGTTAGTCAACAAAGGCTTGCGATTTCCTTGATTGTTGCAGCTGCTTGTTATGTACCTCCAACTGTTTATGAGATATTCAATGGCCCCACGCTGACGGCGTTTGTAACGGGCCGCGAAATGGGTGGCCAATTACGTGGTGCATTCCGCGGTATAACGTATAAGCCGAGTGTATTTCTGAGCTCAGGATTCGTGCTCACGATGTTTTATGTGATGGCAGCGCTAACGGCGTTAGGGGTTGCTTGGGATGGCGGTCGATTCTTAGGTCTCACCCCCCCTTACCCTAGCCCTCTTCCCGAAACGGGGAGAGGGAATAAAAAATCGCAGTATATTTGGATGTACATGGCTGCGATTGTTTTTTGTATTGTCGTTGTCGCTTGCAAGTCGCTTGGCAGTATTATTTTGCTCGGGATTGGGCTTGTTGTGATGGTCGCTTGCCGATGGACGGGAATGCGCATTTGGTTGATTCTGTTGGCGATGATTGCTCCCATGTACATTGGCCTTCGCATTAGCGGCATCATGAGTTCCAATCACATGGATCTCGTGGCAAAGCAATTTGTTTCGGCTGAGCGGGCCAACTCATTGCTCTATCGGCTTTATGCCGAGGATATCGTTTTTCGGCAGATGAAGGGGCATTGGTTTTTGGGTTGGGGAGATTGGAGCAGTTGGCATAAGGGCGCCAAGATTATGTCGCTCGACGGTTTCTGGTTGTTCGCATTAACGCGAACGGGACTTGTGAGCGTCGTCGCATGGCTAGCGATGGTGACCATGCCTATTCTTGTTTTTGCAATTTCACGAAGAAGAGTGAGAGAACGGAATTCGGATTGGATCGGATTAGCGTTCGCAGTGTTCCTGGCACTTTCGCTTTTAGATAGCATGTTCAATTACTTTGGGGACGCACCGCAAATGCTATTGGTCGGATCGTTGACCGGTAGTGTCTTGGATGGGACTGGGTACATAACCCCTAGAAAAGCAACTAGCTAATATCATGAAACACGCATCGCAACGATTTCTAGTAGGACTAACGGATCTGTTCCGTGAAAAACCCGCTGCGAGTCTGTTTGCGATTTACCTCGTGGGAAGCGTATTTTTACCGATCAGTACGTTCGGCAATCTTGTCGAACAATCCGATGCGTTTGTCCAAGTCCTTGGAAATGCGCTTCCCTATGGTTCGTGGTGGAATCGCGCCGTATTGCTAGGGCCAATGGTTCTGATCTTGGCCATTCTTCGAACTTGGCTCATGGGAACGCGGGCCACTCTTTCCTGGCCTGACTGGATGATGCTCATGTGGGTGCTCGTGCCAGTCCTAACGGGATTCGCCAATGACAGTCCGTTAACCTCCGATATTTGGCAGAGTGTCTATTTGGCACTGACTTGGGGCGCTCCCTTTGCCGCCGTACGACTAACGGTTCGTGGCAAACAGGAGATACCTGCGGCTCTTCGCATCATTGTCACCGTAGGAGTTATTACGGCTGTTTTGGCATTGATGGAGTTCGCGTTTGGACGGTTTTTTTATGCCGGTTTTTACGGGTGGCATCCGTTCAAGGACCAAGGATTGACACGATACTTTGGCCATCGACCTTTGTTGTTTTTCGAGGATCCCAACCAAATCGGGATGTGGTGGGCCACACTCGCAATTGCGGCCTGGACGGTTTGGCGCCGGTCTCGAAATACGGTTGCTCGAGGGTGGTTGATGCTGGCTGTCGCTACACCCTTTTTCTTCCAAGCAATTGGGGCAAGCCTACTAACTGTCGGGGGCCTTGGGATTCTGCAAATTGGCCGCCGACGGGTCATTGCTTCAATCTTGATTGCCCTATTCTTGTTGGCAGTCTGCTTGATTGTTATTCGAGGACCCTTGTTGCGCTACGGACGACAATTTTCGGAATCGACGTATGCGGGGCAAATCGCGAAGTCTATTTTGCGAAATAGCTCTATGGGATCGTTTGGATGGCGGATGGTACTGGAGGAAAGGAACGAGCATCTACTGCGGCAGCGAATCGCATTTGGTTGGGGAGACGTCAACTATTGGCGACAAGACCAAATCAGTGAGAGGCCATGGGGTCTCGCTACTTTGGTCGTCGGTGCCTACGGCATTGTAGGTTTGTGTGTGTGGGGGGTAATGACGGTCGTTCCGTGCGCTATTGTGTTTGCGCGCGGAACCGGTAGGTATTCGGCCGACGATTTGCCGCTTCGCGCTTTAACGGTGATTTTGCTTATTCACGGGGTCGATGCCTCGTTGAATAGCGCGTACTTTTTGCCAATAATAATGTGCCTTGGAATGGTCTGTAGCGAGCTTGAAATCCCGGCTCGACCGGCGGATGATTTCAGGCTTCTTGGCTAAACAACGCATTGGTCTCGGCGTTTGCAACCCCCGCTAGCCGTCCGTTAGCGTCTTAACGCCGCCTTCTTGCAGCTCGGCCAGTTAACGCCGCCTTTTCTTCTTCCCGCTCGGCGAGCAATGCGTCGTGCGACGTTCCGTCCAGGTGGCGTTTCTCGTCATCCAGTGGCCGCGGTTGAGCGCCCGACGGCATCTTCCAGTGGCACGTTTGAGCGCCAACGGCATCTTCTTGGTTGGCTTTCTCCCCCTTGGATGAATCGGCTTGCAGCGCGATCTCATGATTCGCGGAAAGTCGATGATGAGTTGCCAACTGGTGCGGTTTCATGAAGGGCGGGCGAACGAGTGTTATGTAAACCATGAAGAATGGAATTGGACTTGATAAATGAATTTCAATTGATAAACTAAATCCGGATTGGGTCGTTGACTGATCGATATTCGGACTTGAGGCCCTCTACGGCTCGTCTGTTGGATGATCAGGGAGAGCTAAATGGCACCGCAAATTTGGGAGAACAGCTTGCCTCACACAAACGACTCAATACCCACGCCGGATTCCGAAGGTGCGGCCTCCGACGCGTTTCCATCGGAAACACGAAACAGTCCCTGGCAGCGTGAGGGGCTATGGTTGGTTTTGGCCTTGGCGTTTCTGGCCTTTCTGTATCGGGATGTGTTTGTCTGGTTGACTGGTGTTTGGACGAACAACGCGGACTACTCCCATGGTTTCTTGGTCCCTGTTTTTTCTGCCTATATTCTTTGGTCCAATCGCGGATCCTTGCGTTCGATTCAACCTGCAGAATCGAGGGGCCAGGGGAAAGGTCGGTCTGATTCCGGCCTCGTTTTAGGCTGTGTGTTGATCGGTTTGGGGATTCTGGCTCGGATGGCTGGCATCTACATGCGTTTTCAAACGCTTGAGGGGATTTCTTTGATTCCGTTTGTGCTTGGGATCATCACGATCCTGTTTGGCAGACATGCGGCTCGATGGGGTGCACCTGCGGTTTTCTTTTTGCTGTTTATGATCCCACTCCCAAGTTTCCTCTCGGGACAGTTAAGCGGTTTGCTTCAGTCGGTCGCTACCAAGGTTTGCACGTTTTCTTTCCAAATTTTGGGCATTCCCGCCTATGCGGAGGGGAATGTCATTTCGCTGAGCAACGGCCAAATTGGGGTCGCAGAGGCGTGTAGTGGATTGAGAATGCTCTACGCGTTTTTTGCCCTGACGGCCGGGGCATGCATGGTTATCGACCGTTCTTGGCAAGAAAAGGCCGTCATCGCTTTGGCCGCGATTCCGATTGCCATTCTTACCAACTGTATACGCATCATCGCGACAGGCCTCGCATTTGAGTACCTTGATCCAGAGACTGCGGGGCATATTTTTCATGATGTGGCCGGTTGGCTGATGATGCCCGTCGGCTTTACGATCCTACTGGGTGCGCTGAGTATCCTGGATCGACTGATTGTGCCGGTCGAAAGCGTTTCTGTTCGCTCTGGACTGAATTATTCAAAGTAACGAAAAAGAAAATTGATAAGCGCGATTCAATTCTATGATTAAAGACACTTCACCAGAATTACCAAACAGACAACCCAAGTTCAATGTGGCAACCAAGCCGCTGGCACCCAAGGACGATGAACAGCAGGGCCGCGCTCAATTGGCAGCCGTGCTCAGTGCCATCCGCCGCGGGTGGCGAATAGCCCTTCCATTAGGGATTTGTTTGGCAGCAGCTTCTGCCTTTGCGGCTTGGAAACTTTACACTCCCAAGTACTCCGCATCGGCTTATTTGCGGATCGACGCGAGCGATCGTCCGCTGATATTTAAGACGGCGGATGATGCCATCGGGCCAGGAGGGGATTTCAATCTGTACAAAAGCACCCAACAACAGCTTGTACGTACTCCATTTGTGCTGAAAGCCGCGCTTCGCGATACCAAATTGTCCTCGGTGGAGGAAATTGCTGAACAGGACGATCCCGTCAATTGGTTAAAAGACAACTTGAAAGTTGCTTTCCCAGGAAACGGGGAAATTATGCAGATTTCGATTGAAACGGTTTCACCCACAGCTTGTGTTCCCATCGTCAACGGTGTGGTCGATGCGTACATGCAAGAGGTGGTGATGACGGATCGAAATGAGAGACTGAAACGCTTGGATACCTTGGAGAAGGTCTTTAGTGAACGCACGAACCAAGTCCGCAGCAAGCGAGTGGAATTAAAGAACTTGGCAACGACATTGGGCACGAGCGACACCAGCTCGTTGACGGTTGCTCAACAAAACGCATTGCAACAGTTCGGCAAGATGCAAGAAAAACTGAGCGAAGTTCAGTTCGCACTCATGCAATCCGAAGGTGAAATCAAAATTGCCGAGGAGTTAGTCAAACGCCAAAAGGAATCGGAAGCGGAACTGGAGGCCGAGAAATTATCGATGCCGGTGGCCTTAGAGTCTCTCCAGATCGCCGAGAGGACTAACGACGTAGTTCAGCTGGAAGAGCTAATCGCCGTTGCGCAAGCAAAGCTGGACGGGATGAGCAAAGTTTTTGGGCCAAGCCATTTCAACGTTCAAAAAGCCAGGGAAGAGCTCGAAGTCAAAAAGGAGTTGTTAACGCAGCGAAAAGCTGAAGCCAAAGTGCGTGCGAAAGCGACGGCAGCCCAGGATCAGCGGAATCGGTTGCTGCAATCACCGGGCGGCGGCATTTACGATTTGATGGGCTTGAATGCCAAAATGCAGGTGCTTCTTAATCAGGAAAAAATACTAAAGGAAAAAGTGGAGCAATTATCAGACGAAACTCGCCAGCTTGGCAGATCGTCGATCGACGTCGAACTGATGCGATCGGAGATTTCTGGTTTGGAGAGCGTTTTGCATACGGTGGGCGATGAAATCGAAAGAACGACCGTGGAACTCAAGACAGCATCCCGCATTCGCATTCTCAATTTGGCCTCCGACGCGACGGTGCCAGAATCCATTAAGCGAATCATCCGGGCTGCATTCTTCGGGATGATCGGACTGGTGGTTCCGTTTGGGTTGCTCTTGCTTTGGGATTTGACTCGAGGGCGGGTAAACAACGCCGAGGGTGCGAGCCAATCGCTTTCTCTTCCGTCGATTGGAAGGATCCCGCTCGTACCGGGAAATCCGTTGATGAGAAGAGATTTGGAACCGAGTCACGGCATCGAACCAGCCGAGGCCGAAATGGATGAAGCGATTGACGGACTTGCATCGATGATTCTCTATAGTTCTCAGATCGACAAACGGCAAGTCTTTATGGTTAGCAGTGCCATGCCTGGCGAGGGGAAATCGACAGTTTCATGCCAGTTGGCGCAGAGTTTAGCCCGAGCGGGGAAATCAGTAGCGTTGGTCGACTTTGATTTGCGGCGTCCAAGCATTCATCGCTACTTGGATTTGACGTTAGATCCTGGCCTAGCTCAATCGCTATTTGGCGAGATATCCTTTGAGGATACGCTACAAAAGACCACCGTCGAGAATTTGAGCGTGATGACGGCTGGAGACTGGCATGGCAACTTGCAAGAGCGATGTACGGCGGGTACGGTGACAGATCTGTTCGATTATCTGCGGAGCACTTTTGATTTGGTCGTCGTCGATTCGAGCCCGGTGTTGCCGGTTCATGACACTCGAGTGATCGGTAAGTTTACGGATGGGGTCATTCTAACTTTGGTGCGCGACAAATCGCGATTGTCGGCTTCAGCTCAAGCGTGCGAGATTCTACGATCCTTTGGTGCGACGTTGCTAGGCACGGTGATGATTGGCGCGTCGACCTATTCGGGCTATTCGGGCTATTCGGGCTATTCGCCCTATTCAACGTATGGCAAGCCAAGCAGATCAAAGCGTTTGATCTCTAATAAGTAGACCAAATTATGAATAGCCGAAATTATGAATAACCGAATCGTATTGTTGTTTGGTTTTTTGGCCGTAGGTTTTGTGCTGATCACGTGGGTCGGATCTGGAGCCGATTTGTCAATCGGCCCCGAAGTCGATCTGTCTGCCCTTCCGAAGACGATCGATGGATGGGTAGGTGAGGATGTTGAGATTCCCGATGATACGGTTCAGGTATTGCAGGCCAACCAGTTCGTGAATCGCATATACCGGGATTCAGGGGGTCAAGAGATTTCCATGCACTCGGCCAATTGGTCAAACAAGGAGATTTTTTCTGAGACCCCTCATCATCCTGAGATCTGTTATCCGGGGGCGGGCTGGACGATTCAGGGGCGTCGCCCGGCCAAAATTACGACAGCCGCCGGCGATATACCGATCGAGTTGATTTCGTTTCAAAAGGATCAAAAGTGGGTGGTGACATGCCATTGGTTTCAAGTTGCGGACATTTACTTTTTTTCCTCCGATGGATTTAAGACGAAACGCCATCGTTTCTGGGGAAAGAAAGCTTGGCCGAGTACGACGAAGTTTTTGCTTCAAACGTTAGCGCCTACGATAGATGCAGCACAGGAGCGTTTAGAAGGCTTCGCAACGTTGATCGCCAACGAACTCGCGAAGGAACATGATTGATCTGGACAGAGCACTAGTGCTTTGCCCAGATTAAATTTTAGGGTAGCCGTAGTCGCCAGACTTCAGTGCCTCAACGAAAAACCGAACTCTGGCGAGTTCCGCCACGCTTCACTCATCGGAAATAGCAATCATTTTGAAAAACAGGAAAATACTTTTTGCGTTAACGGTTTGATTAAACACGTTATAGCGGCTTTAACGGATGTTAAATTATTCCAGTGTAGGGTGACTGTTCAAAAAGTGACGGGCCGACTTGACGATCCGTCCGTAAAGCATTGACGCTAGAATTTGGGCAGGATATACTGCGAGATAAGTTGGTTTGTCGGTGATTTCACACTTGTTTTCTAGTTGATGGGGATGTATGCCATGCGAAGAATTTTGGGTTTGTGTTTAACGGTAATTTTGGGGTTGGCGTCGATCAACTCAGCATCGGCTGGCTTCATAGCCGGCGCGAATACGAATGTTGCGTTGCTGAAGTCCGGCTACAACAATGCGGTCGGTTTGGTGAATAAATTTGATACCATTCCTGGAACTTTGGTTACGGGGGCCGGCCTATCATCTGGGTCGGCGAGTGTTTACTCACAACTTCTGCCTTTTTACGCGCCTGGTTACAATGTTTATTTGTATTCGCCCACAGCGCTTTCTGGTACCGGTGTGACCTTCACGGACGGTGAACAGGTTGCGGCGGTTGTAGCTTCCAATGGGAGCTCCGGTTTGACAAACGTGTGGGCGTCCCATGTTGGCCTCCAGCCTGCCGTTCTAGCGGCCCTCCAAGGCTTCTACGGTAACAACGCCAATGTTACTACCGCTGCGACTGATGTCTTCATGTCCGGTAGTCAAGGGATTGAAATTGCTGGAGCCACTCCAGATAGCATGTCCGCGACCCTCACCTCAGTCACTGGCACGTTCAATGCTGTAAATTTTGGTGGGATAAACGGACTTAACGAATTAAGTTTGATCATCACAACTGTTCCGGAGCCTACGTCGCTTGGTCTTTTCGGGATCGGCATCTTGGTCTTTGGTGTGGCTCGATCACGCCGCAAGAAGTCGTAGTCTAAGCTTGAGATTTGCACTAGGAATTGGCATAACGAAGTCCGGCAATCAAGGTTGCTGGACTTTTTTTTTAGCTCGAATGGATTGTGAGACGGGTATTCGAAAGGCGAACTTTGCGGCTTTGACAGTACGCCTACGGCTGACTGTTAAACGAAATGCATTTGGAAAAGTATTAAATTAACAAGCCGTAACGCTTCGAGTTGGGATACTTCAATCTACCGCTCGTCTTAGTCCTACTCAATCGATTGCAAGGAAAGTAAATCAAGACGATTGATCGTTGAGTTGGGATTTGAAGATTGAGTAATGGTCATGCCCGAGGTCCTCGCGAAGTGGGCGTTGCAAGAAAAAATCGATGATTGGAATGGATTCGGTGAGCAAGACGGAAGCCGAATTGAGAGCACGCAATGAGTTGCAAACATCCGATCGGTTGAACCTGCGGTGCGTCGCTGGCCGTAAGGCATTTTGTGGGAAGTCATTGTCGAAAAACATCGCGATCTGCAACGAATAATGCGAAAAGAAAAGACTTGACACATTTCCGAATGACAATATTCTGGTTCGCACAAGACGGTGCCACTAATTTGTCCCGTTGGCATTTTTTCAGGAATCGAGAATATGCAGGTTAGAATTCAGTACGGTTTCTTGATCAAGCTGCTGGCCTTTTTGGCAGTTGTGTCGCTTATCCTTTTTGGCGTCCATCGATATCAGCTTTCTCGGAATTCGATGCAGGTCCTCGCCCAAGCCAGAAAGGCTTCGGAGGAGAAAAAACCAGTAGAGGCGATTCGTTTTTATAACCAGTTCCTGGGCTTGAGGCGTGACTCCGCAGAAGCCAATTCCGAGTTGGGTGACATCCTTTTGGAAGTAGGAAACCCGATGGGGGCACTAGATTCTTTTGAAAGTGCGCTTCGGATCGATCCGAAGCTTCAAGACGTGAGGAAATCCGTTGTCAAGCTAGAAATTGGTTTAGGTCGGCACGCGGAAGCCAAAGAGAACTTGTCCACCTATCTGATTCCTAACGAACCCGAAAATGCCGAATATCAATGGTTACTCGGGAACTGCGAAGTGCGCTTAGGAGAATTTGTTGCAGCTGAGGAACACTTGGCGCTAGCTGTCAAACTAGACAGCCGAAACCCCGTTTACGCTGCAGCGTTTGCGGGGCTGCTGAAGGATCGGCTCAACGGAGTAGCCAGGGGCAAAAAAATCTTGGATGATTTAATCAAAAACGCACCTGAGGACCCGGAGGCATACCGGGCTCGCAGTTTCTATTTGGTGGAGCAGGGGCGTTCGCTCGCGACCTCGGAAAAAGCGGCTAGAGATGCAATTCTTGAGTCCGCTTGGCAGGATGCGCAGTCCGCCAACCGGCTGTCGCCAAACACGCCAAAACATGTCTTGCTTTTAGCAAACATTGCGGCCATTCGAAATCGCATTTCAGACGTTCAAGAAACCGTTAACACGGCCATCGAATCGAATCCTTCAGACCCTGAGCTATATCGAATGGCGGCACTGATCGAGGTAGCGGCCAAACAGCCGCAAGCCGCTATGCAAATCCTAAAGGACGGACTTATCGCGATTCCGGGTAGCCCCCAACTTCTTTTCGAACTGGCGCAATTGCAACTGGATGCGGGAAAGTTGGCGGAGGCCGAGGAGCTTATTGTTGACCTTAAGATCCGCAAATTTCGCGAAGCTCCGATTCGTTACTTAGAGGCAAGGGTTTTGACTGCCAGGTCGCAATGGCGTCAAGCGGCCACGTTGTTGGACCAGTCGAGAGCGCTGTTCGATCGAAGCAATGAGTTTTTGAAACAGGCAGACTTCCTGAGTGCCATTTGTTATCGAAACCTTGGCAGACCGGACCAGGAAATAGAGGCTTTGCAAAGGGCGCTTCGGGCGGATCCGTCATGGCTAGCCGCTCGTGAATCGCTTGCCAATGCCCTTCTCCGCTCTGGAAGCGTTCAACAGTCGATCGCCGAGCTTTCGCAAATCTTGAATCAACCCAATGCACCGTTGTCCGCTGGTCTGAGTTTGGCAAGGGTACTTTTGGTCGAGGGTTTGGGTCGCGACGCCTCTGGGGAGAGTTGGGAACCGCTTCGCCAGCTTTTGACTAGGCTCGAAGGGTTTCCCGAGGCGGCCAATGACCTTGCCATTTTGCGGGCAGAGTTGTTGGTGGCCGAGAATCAGCCCGAAGAAGCCGAGGCGATTTTGAAGACCCGACTGGAGTTGGATCCTCAGGTTCAGCAATTGCACCAAGCTCTAATCGCGCTCCAGATCCAGAACGAAGCCTGGGACAAGGTAGAGCGATCGCTGGATAGGGCTGGGGAAAGCCTGACGAGTTTGGTCACGGTTCGATTGGAAAGAGCTCGTTATCTGATGCGCCGATACGGAAAGGAAGTCGATGTGAGCGAACTGGAACGACTTTCTGTCCCAGATGCGGAGTGGGACTCCAGTCAAAAGTCCCAGCTAGCATCTGGTTTCGCACTCTACTTCCTTTCCTTGGAGGATTTTGAACGGGCCAAGAAATATGCCAAGGTTGTAGCGGACTCCGAGGAAGGGCGCTCCAATTTGTTGATCCATATGTTGCTGTTTGAACTCGCCTTTCGCAGCAGCGACTTGGCGGACATGAATGCTACGCTTGAACAGGTCAAAAGCATCGAGGGAACGGGTCCACTATGGCGTGTCGGTGAAGCCATTCGACTCAGCGTGGAAGCCCAAAACCTTGAGAAGTCTAGCCAGGGAAGCCAAGTTATTGAAGTTGATGCATTGTTTACCAGGGCGATCGGGCAGTTGGCCGAAGCAGCCGTCGATCGCCCGAGCTGGTCTCGCATTCCGCGTCTCAGGGGAGAGATCAACGATCGCCGAAATAAAAAGGATCTTGCATCCGAAAATTATCTCGAAGCGATTCGCCTGGGTGAACAGAATCCTCAAATGATTTCCCGAGCGATCTTTTTGCTGTATGAAAAAGGCAGATTTGTAGAGGCGGACGAGATTGTCCGAAAGTTGCAAGAACAAACGACTCCGTTCTCCTCCGAGTTGACGCGAATGGCATCGCGGGTTTCGCTGGAACTCGAGAATTATGATAGGGCGGCAGTTTTGGCAAAGGACTGGGCTAATCAGTCAGGCCAGCAAGAGGATCACGTGTGGCTCGCGCAGGTATACAGTAGCTCCGGCAACATTGCCAAGGCAGAAGAAGAGTTGAGAGTCGCCATCGACAAGGATAGGGCAGCCCCAGGACCATGGGTGGCTCTAGTCCAGATACTCGGCCGTTTGGGAGATCGCAATGCGGCCTTGAAGGTCATAGACGAAGCGGCTAGTGCTATACGGGAAAAAGATCGCGACAACGCATTGGCGCAGGCGTATCAAGCGATTCAAGATTATCCGAACGCTATGCTATACTACAAGAAAGTCTTGGAGACACAGTCCGATAATGTCGATTTTTTGCGTCAATATGCCGATTTTTGCATGAAGAGCGGGCAAGAGGCAATCGCTGAACCTGTCTTGATGACGCTCACTTCGGAAAAGACCAATGCATCTGAGGAGACTCAATCCTGGGCTAGGCGGGCACTCGCTCTGATGATTGGATTGCGAGACTCCGAGGACGGTTTAAAAAAATCTCGCGATTTGTTGGCGATCAACGAAAAAAAGGAGGGACCGACGAATGCCGACCAAAGAACACTGGCGATCATTCTGTCGACCCATACGGATCGACCATCTAGGACCGAATCGATTCGTTTGCTAGAGCAAATTATCAAGACAGAGCCCACGTTTTCGTTGCCGGATAACTTTCTATTGGCCAACCTTTACCTTCGAATCGGCGACTGGTCGCAATATAGTCGAACGATGCGTAGCATATTAGGAAAGGGCGGTTCAGCGGAAAGCAAGTACGTTCGTCATTACGCCGAGGCACTTATTGGTCAAAAAGAACTTTCCGAAAGTACGTTTTGGATTGACAAACTGAAAAAATTGGCACCGATGGAACTGTCCTCGGCATCGATCGAGGCGAGGTTGCTTCTCCAATCTCGTGATTATGATCGGCTTTTCAAGCTAGTGGAATCCAATCGCAGAAAGCAGGAGCCGGAGCGACTGCTTTGGGCTGCACAAATAGCCGAATTGGGCGGCAGCGAACTGATGCAAACGGGTAAGATCGAGGAATCTAAACGGTTCCTTGATGCCGCACGTGATTCCTTTTCAGAAGTTGCCAGGACAGATTCCAAACGCAGTTTAGCGTTGGCCGCCCACCTCGCTCGACTTGGCCAGATCAAGGAATCGATTGAATTGCTACGCGGTCCAAACCTACCACCAGATGAAGTCGGGGATCTAATCCAAGGCGCCTGGCAAAACGGTTTGCTAAAGGCCGACGACGCTCGCGAACTGATTGGCATAGCACAAAGCGTCCAAGCAAAGCATCCCGATAATGTATCCATCAATCTTGGTCTTGGCGACTTATGGAGCTGGCTGGGTGTAGGAACGGAGGCAGCCAGTGCATACCAGATGGCACTGAAAGTCGATCCAAACAACATTCAGGTGCTCAACAATTTAGCCATGATGTTGGCGTTGACCGGTCAACAATTTAAAGAAGCCAATAGATTCATCGAGCAAGCGGTCGACGCTGCGGGGCCGACCGACTACCTGCTGGACACTCGCTGCATTGTTCGACTTGCCTCCGCTAACATTCAAGGGGCCGAACAAGATATTCGAAAATCCCTCGAAATTTTGCCGAAACCAGACCGTTTTTTTCACTTAGCTCAAGTTCTTGTGAGTCAAGGTCGTGTTGACGATGCGAAGGTTGAAATGAAAAAAGCTCAAGATGGCGGTTTGACTGCGCAAGGGTTGCACCCACTTGAACGCAAGGCTTTCGAAACCCTGCTAAAGTAAACACAGATAAACGCCCAAGTTGGTTGGGATCATTATCCCGACCACTATTAATCTAGAAACAAAGGAAGAGTACTTGATAGTATTGCTTGGTTCCAGCGGTTACGTGGGCGGGGAGTTCATTCGCCAATTGGAGAATCGATCACTTCCGTACGCTCGCGTTGAACGGACCGACTGCGACCTGTATCAGCCTGTACTACTCACACGAAAGCTAGAAGCACTTGGTGCCGATTTCTTGATCAACTGCGCTGGCTACACAGGCAAGCCAAACGTCGATGCTTGCGAATTACATCGTTCGGAATGTTTGTCGGCCAATGCCGTGATGCCCGGCAAGATAGCCGAGGCCTGCGAGCTGGCAGGAATATCGTGGGGACATGTTTCTAGCGGATGTATTTTTACCGGTTCCAAGCCGGATGGATCTGGGTTTGTCGAAACCGATTCGCCCAATTTTTCTTTTCGTACCGACAACTGTAGTTTCTATTCGGGCACGAAAGCTTTGGGAGAAGAGATCCTCTCAGACCGAAAAGATTGTTACATTTGGCGGCTTCGTATTCCATTCGATCATCGCGACACGCCTCGCAACTATCTGAGTAAAGTGCTCAATTACAAAACGTTGCTTTCGGCCACCAACAGCCTCTCGCATTTGGGAGACTTTGTGAATGCATGTTTAGAATGTTGGCTGCGACGCGTACCGACCGGTACCTATAACGTGGTCAATACAGGGCGTATCACAACCGAGCGGGTGACGGAACTGCTGCAGCAATACCTGGTTCCAGATCGTCGCTTCGAGTTCTTTCAGGATGAGTCCGAGTTCATGCGATTGGCTGCCAGGACTCCCCGGTCGAACTGCGTGCTCGACAACAGCAAAATCCTCGCAACTGGGATACGCATGCCGGATGTGGAAGAAACGATCGTGAAAACTTTAATAGCCTGGGAATCGCGATCCGCCAAAATCAAAACTTTTCAATAAGACCTTTAGTAGAGATTGACTATTCCGTTCATGATTCCGACTATTCTTGTTACTGGTGGTGCTGGCTTTATCGGCGGTTGCTTCGTTAGGCAACATTTGGCTGCTGGAAAGGTTCGCATTATCAACCTCGACCTGCTAACCTACGCGGGTAACCTCGATTCGGTACCTCCAGCCGATTCGAATCGAAACATCTTCGTCGAGGGAAACATCCTCGATCGTGAGTTGGTGGACCAACTGCTTGAAACCTATAAACCGCAGGCGATTGTCCACTTTGCTGCTGAGTCGCACGTCGACCGATCGATCGATGGACCGGCCGCATTTGTGCAAACGAATGTAGTAGGTACGTGCAATTTGTTGGATGCCTCGTTGGCCTACTATCGCGGTTTGGCAGGCGAGTCGAAAACCGCTTTTCGATTCTTGCATGTCTCGACGGACGAAGTCTATGGATCGTTGGGAGCAACAGGCAAGTTCACCGAATCGACGCCCTATTCACCGAATTCGCCGTATTCCGCATCCAAGGCTTCGTCGGATATGTTCGTCCGAGCCTATCGTGAAACCTACGCTCTGCCTGTTCTGGTGACCAATTGCTCGAACAATTACGGGCCTTATCAGTTTCCTGAAAAACTGATTCCGCTCATGATTCTTAATGCAGTCGAGGGAAAGCCCTTGCCTGTTTACGGTGATGGTCAAAACGTGCGGGATTGGCTGTTCGTCGAGGATCATTGTCGAGCGATCACCAGCGTTCTGGAAAAGGGACGGTTGGGCGAAACGTACAACATTGGTGGCGACAGCGAACGCAGCAATCTGCAAGTCGTGCACGCGATATGCGACTTGGTCGACGAACAGCTGGGACGTAAGCCAGGCCACGCCCGATCGTCGATCCGTTACGTTCAAGACCGACCGGGACACGATCGCCGATATGCTATCGACGCCACCAAGATCCAGAGCGAACTATCCTGGAAACCGAGCGTCGCCTTTGAAGAAGGCTTGCGAGCGACGGTCGGGTGGTATCTCTCTGAGAAATCATGGGTGCAGCGCGTGAGCAGCGGCGACTACCGCCGTCAAAGATTAGGAGTCACGGTACCCGTCTAAGCACATCGGTATGAGTCTTCGAGTGAAACAAACTGATAGCCGAAGGGCGATAGCCCCGGTTCTCGACGAATGTCGAGCAATTGGAAAACCGGGGCTATCGCCCAACGGCGCGTT
>Ga0247831_1005577_pt1 | contig 15578 bp, 13 predicted proteins | sample LaCruzMarch2015__9_FD_192406 | JGI IMG/M metagenome (GOLD analysis project Ga0247831, IMG submission 192406) | Freshwater microbial communities from meromictic Lake La Cruz, Castile-La Mancha, Spain - LaCruzMarch2015_1m | ecosystem: Environmental > Aquatic > Freshwater > Lake | place: Spain... | reverse complement strand
TCACCCCGCCCGCCTCGTTCAAGGCGACGCTCAGGCCCTATCAGTCGCAGGGACTGTCGTGGCTCGACTTCCTGCGCGAAGCGGGCTTTGGCGGCGTGCTGGCCGACGACATGGGACTCGGCAAGACCGTGCAGGCGCTCGCCTTCCTGCTGCGCGAGAAAGTCGAGGGCCGGCTCGACAAGCCGGCGTTGATCATCGCGTCGACCAGCGTATTGCCCAACTGGCAGGCGGAGGCGGAGCGCTTCGCCCCCGACCTGTCCGTGCTGGCCCTGCGCGGGCAAGATCGCAAGCAGTTGTTCGGTGACATCGCCCGCCACGATCTCGTGCTCACCACCTATCCGCTGCTGGCGCGCGATTATGGTGTGCTGCTCGATCAGGAATTCCACGCCGCCATCCTTGATGAGGCGCAGGCCATCAAGAACCCCAAGGCCACCGTCGCGCAGCTGGCACACGCCCTCAGGGCACGTCACCGGCTGGCGCTGACCGGCACGCCGCTGGAGAACAATCTCGGCGAGGTGTGGAGCCTGTTCCAGTTCCTCTCGCCCGGATTGCTCGGCGACGAGCAGACCTTCCGCCGCACGTTCCGTACGCCAATCGAGAAGCACGGCTGCCAGTCGGCGCAGGCGTTCCTGACCCGGCGGCTGAAGCCCTTCATGCTGCGCCGGACCAAGCAGGAGGTGGCCAAGGAACTGCCGCCGAAAACCGAGATCGTCGAGCGCATCCGGCTCGATGGCGCCCAGCGCGACCTCTATGAGACGGTGCGCGTGCTGATGCACGAAAAAGTGCGCGCCGAGATCGACCGGAAAGGCCTCGCCAAGAGCCACATCGTGTTCCTCGACGCGCTCTTGAAGCTCCGCCAGATCTGCTGCGATCCGCGCCTCCTGAAGATGCCACAGGCGCGTAAGGTCAAGCAGTCCGCCAAGCTCGAGCGGCTGATGCAGATCCTGCCGGAGATGGTCGTCGAGGGGCGGCGCATCCTGCTATTCTCGCAGTTCACCAGCATGCTGGCGCTGATCGAGACCGATTTGCAGGCGCTGTCGATCCCCTACGTGATGCTGACCGGCGACACCAAGGACCGCGCGACGCCGGTCAAGGCGTTCCAGGCGGGCGACGTGCCGGTGTTCCTGCTGAGCCTCAAAGCAGGCGGCACCGGCCTCAACCTCACCGCCGCCGACACCGTGATCCACTACGATCCCTGGTGGAACCCGGCGGTCGAAGCGCAGGCGACCGACCGCGCCTACCGCATCGGCCAGCTGAAGCCGGTGTTCGTCTACAAGCTGATGGTGGACGAAGGGATCGAGGCGGCGATCGATCTGCTCAAGGCACGCAAGGCCGCCCTCGCCGAGGCGCTGTTCGCTGGCGCCTCCAAAACCGGCCTCGATCTTACGGAGGCCGACATCTCCGCACTGTTCGCGCCACTCGGGCAGGACGTGCGCCGCAAAGCCGCGTGAAGCAGGCGCGCCGGCTCGCGCAACGTCGCTCGTCTCACAAGCAAGTCGCTCGACACGCCGATCAACCGACACGAAGGAACGCCATGAACCAAGTACACCTCGACGTGCGGGGCCGGATCGGCGAGTTGAGGCTCGACAATCCGGCCAAGCTCAATGCGCTGACTGCCGGAATGCTCGCCGATCTCGCCCGCCATCTCGATGCGCTGGAGCGAATGCGCGAAGTCGGCTGCGTGCTGCTGACGGCGGAAGGCGAGCGCGCCTTCTGCGCCGGTGCCGACATCATCGCGTGGGGCGCGCTTTCGCCCGCTGAATTCGCCCGCCACTGGGTGCGTGACGGCCACCGCATCTTCGATCGGCTGGCACGGCTCTCCAAGCCGACGATCGCCGTCCTGCAGGGGCACGCGTTCGGTGGCGGCCTCGAACTGGCAGCTGCCTGCGACATCCGCATCATGGCGCCGAAGGCGACGCTTGCGTTGCCGGAAGCAGGCGTCGGTATCGTGCCGGGCTGGTCGGGCACGCAGCGCTTGGCCCGCCTGCTGTCGGAGCCTGTGGTGAAGGAGATGGCGCTGTTCGGCCGCCGCATCGATGCCTCCCGTGCGCTGGCGCTCGGGTTCGCCGCCGAGGTCGCGGACGATGTCCGGGGCGCCGCCGAGGCTATCGCCACGCGGGCGACCGAACTTTCCCCGCGTGCGGTGGAGATCGCCAAGTCCATGATCCATGCGGCGCAAGGCGAAGACCGCGCCGCAATGATCGAAGCGCTCGGCAGTGCGGCAATCTCGGCAACCGCCGATCGAGACGAGGGCATCGCTGCCTTCCGCGAGAAGCGCCAGCCGCACTTTCCGGGGACTTGAATCAGGCCGCGAACGCAGACTCCCTCGAACAATTCGATTGCCACGGGTGCTCCAGGCGTGGACCATTCAGAACATTCCCTCGCTGGGGGAGCCTATTTTCGATGCCGCAGCCGGCCCCATGCCAGAGGCCAGGCGAGCCACACAGGATGACCCGATGACCACGATCCGCGTGACCTGTGCCCACGATTGTCCATGCATGTGCTCGTTGCTCGCCGAGGTCGAGGGCGGCAGGATCGTCAAGATTTCGGGCGATCCCGAGCAGCCGTTCACCGACGGGTTCGCCTGCGCCAAGGTCAACCGCGACGCCGAAATCGTCCACTCGCCTGAGCGCATCAGAACGCCATTGCGACGCAGCGGCCCGAAAGGCTCGGGTACCTTCACGCCGATCGGCTGGGACGAGGCGCTCGACGAGATCGAGAGCCGTTGGAAGGCCATCATCGCCGAGGACGGCCCACTCGCGCTGCTCGGCTACGCCTACAGTTCGCACCAAGGCCAGATCAACCGCCACCTGCCGAACGGGTTGTTTCACGCGCTCGGCGCGAGCCGCCTGCAGGCGGGCACGGTGTGCGACACCTGCGCCGACATGGCCTGGGAGGCGACGCTCGGTCCGGTCGGCTGCATCGACCCCGACGACATCGCGCACTCCGACTTGATCGTCGTGTGGGGCGCCGACCTCAAGGCGGTCAACGTCCACCTTTGGCAGAAGGCCGAGCAGCGCCAGCGACAGGGCGTGCCGATCATCGTCATCGATCCTTGCCGCAATCGCACCGCCGCCAGCGCCGACTGGCACCTTCCAATTAAAATCGGCACCGACGCGGCACTCGCCCTTGGCATCGTCCACGTGCTGGTGCGCGACGGCAAGTGCGACGAGGCCTATCTCGCAGCCAACACGGTCGGCTGGGATCAGTGGAAACGCGAGGTCGTGCCGCAGTTTGCGCCCGCCCGCGTCGCCGAGATCACCGGGCTGGCGGTCGCCGACGTCGAGCGGCTGGCAGCGATGTACGGGGCGACCAAGCGATCGTTCCTCAGGATCGGCTGGGGCATGACGCGGCTCGCCCGCGGCGGCCAGGCGATGCGCGCGGTCGCGACGCTGCCGGCAGTGACCGGCGCCTATGGCGTCCAGGGCGGCGGCGCGATGTCAGTCACCGCGCCCTCGTTGGAGTTCAATTTCCAGCCATTGCGCAAGCCGTCCGGCCCCGCCACGACCCGCGAGGTCAACCACAGCCTGCTCGGCGAGGCGCTGCTGACGATGCGTGACCCACCGATCAGGGGATTGTTCGTCGCCTCTAATAATCCAGCCGTCACCTGCCCCGACACGCGGCGTGTCAAGCAGGGCCTCGCCCGCGAAGACCTGTTCACGGTCGTTCACGACCCGATGCTCACCGACACGGCGAAGTACGCCGACATCGTGCTGCCGGCGACGACATATCTCGAGACCTCCGACTTCTATCGCGGCTATGGCACCTACTACATGCAGTTCGCGCCAGCTGCCGTAGCCCCGCAAGGCGAAGCTTGGTCCAACATGCGCCTTGCCCAGGAACTGGCGCGCCGGTTCGGCGTGACGGACGAGATCTTCCGGTTGACGTCGGAAGAGATCCTGCCGAAGTTCTTCGAAGGCGCGAAAGGCGCCGTCGCCAAAATCGATCCGAAGAGTTTGCTCGACCACCGTGCGGTGAAGGCGGCGCCCGAAAGCGTCGGCCAGCAGTTCCGCACGCCCTCTGGCAAGCTCGAGATCTACTCGGCCGATCTCGCCGAGAAGGGCGTTGCCCCCATGCCGGTCTGGGAGGCGGACGCGCAAGAGCAGCAGGACGCCGCCAAATGGCCGCTGCGCCTGCTGACGACGCCCGGCTACTTCCAGTCGCACACGGCGTTCTCCGCCAATGCCTTCCTGCGCAAGCGCGAGGGCGAACCGTCGTGTGTGCTGCACCCGCAAGACGCGGCACAGCGTGGCCTCGCCGCCGGCGACAAGGTGCGCCTGTTCAATGACCGGGGTGAGGTCGGCTTCGTGCTCGAGGTGAGCGACGTGGTGCGCCCCGGCATCGCGCTGGTGCAGGGCCAGCGCCCCGAGGCCGAGGCCGTGCATGGCACCGTCAACATCCTCTGCTCCGACCGGCTGACCGACATCGGAGCCGGCGCGACCTATCAGAGCACCCATCTCGATGTCGAGCGCTGGCCAGGGGCGTCGAGGCCCGCCGCAGAGTAGCGGCAGCGATCGATCGGTGAACGACCTACCAGTTGACGGACGAGGAACGACATATGGCGATCGGCGAACTTTCCTCGTTGTCGGTGGCGACGCTGGCCGATCTCGTGCGAACCAGGCGCATCTCGCCGGTCGAGATCATCGAGGATGTGCTCGCCCACGTCGACGTGCTGCAACCGAAGCTCAACGCGTTCGTGCTCATCGATCACGACGGCGCGCGCAAGGCGGCCCGGCAAGCCGAGGTCGCAGTGACGCGGGGCGATCCTCTCGGCGCCCTGCACGGTGTGCCGGTGACCATCAAGGACAACGCCGCGGTTGCGGGCTTGGCCGTGCGAAAGGGCTCGCGGTTGACCGATGCCGCGCCCGCCGCGAAGGATGCTGTCGCCGTCGCGCGCCTAAGAAAAGCCGGCGCTATCATCGTCGGCAAGACCGCGATGCCCGAGCAGGGGTGGAAGGCGACCTCGGACAGCCCTCTCACCGGGTCGACACACAATCCCTGGCGACACGGCTTCACCGCTGGCGGCTCGTCGGCCGGGGCTGCGGCGCTGGCCGCCGCCGGATGCATGCCCATCCACCTCGGCACGGACGGCGCAGGGTCGGTGCGCCTGCCGGGACATTTCTGTGGCGTTGTCGGCTTCAAGCCGACGTTCGGCACGGTGCCCTACACGCCCGTCTTCAACAACAACGCGGTCTCGCACATCGGCCCGATCGCGCGATCGGTCGCGGATGTGGAGGCCATGCTCGAGGTGATGGCCGGTCTACACCCGCTGGATCCCGGATCACATCCGCTCGGCTATCGCGCCGAGCGGGGATCGCGCAGCATGGCCGGCCTCAGGATCGGCTACAGCGCCGATCTCGGTCACGCCCGCGTCGATCCCGAGGTGGCGACGCTGGTCGAGGCGGCGGCGCGCCTGTTCGAGGATCTCGGCGCGCACGTCGAAGCGGTGACGCCTGCCTGGGGGCCCAAGGGACCGGCGCTCGGGCGGCAGATGTGGGGCGCATGGCTGCCGCCGCTGAAGCCCGCGGACGCGGAAACCGAGCGCGCGATGGACCAGGGCCTTGCCGCCTGCATCGCCGAGTATGTCGATGTAACCTGGGGCGACGTGCAGGCAGCGCTCGGCCGTCGCCTCGCATACGCTGCCGAGATCGGGCTCTGGTTCGCCGGTGGCTTCGATCTGCTGATCACGCCAGCGGCGTCTGTCGCAGCGTTTCCGACAGGCTTGCTGCAGCCACCGCATTGGCCCGTCGAGACGTGGGACTGGCTGAAGTGGGCCGAGTTCGCCTATCCGTTCAATCTCGCTCATTGTCCGGCTGCCTCGGTGCCGTGCGGGCTGACACCGGACGGCCTGCCGGTCGGCCTGCAGATCGTCGCTGCGCGCTACGCCGATCCGTTGGTAATGCGGGCGGCGGCAGCCTTCCTGGAGGCGCGCCCCTTTGCCTATCCCAAGCGGCTCAGCCAGGCCGACGCATGAGCCCGACAACTGCTCCGCCCAAAAAACAGGCACCCACCCGGTCTGCGCTCAATCGTTAGGCGGCAGCGATTGGCTGCCAGCTCGCGAAATCTATTTTTTAGAAACTATTTCAATACAATAGCTGCGTCCTAACATCTGGCACACGGCTTGCGAACACTCCTCTCGCGAGGTCGGCTCAGGTAGCCGCCCATGTTCCGAGGGGTCATGCATGAGCTTCAACGATCCGTTCGACGCCACCAAGCCGCTGGAGCGCGGCAGCTGCAGTTGCGGCCGCCATGCGAACGAAGCTGCGCACGACGCAGCGTTGTTGGCCAGCGAAGACGCCCAGGTTCGCCGCGTCGTCGAGAGTGCTGTCGTGCGCGCACTGTTCCCCGCCGACCGCGAGCGCCGCGCCTTTCTCACGGCCGTCGGCGCCGGCACGGCTGCGGCAGCCATCAGCCAGTTCTTCCCGCTGGGCACGGCGATGGACGCCTTCGCGCAGAGTTCCGCTCTCGAAAAGACCAAGCTCAGCGTCGGCTTTATCCCCATCACCTGCGCGACCCCGATCATCATGGCGCACCCGATGGGCTTCTATCAGAAGCACGGCCTCGACGTGGACGTGATCAAGACCGCCGGTTGGGCAGTGATCCGCGACAAGACCATCAACAAGGAATACGACGCAGCTCATATGCTGTCGCCGATGCCGCTCGCCATCACGCTCGGAGCTGGCGCGAATCCGCTGCCCTATACGATGCCGGCCGTGGAAAACATCAACGGGCAGGCCATCACGCTGTCGATGAAGCACAAGGACAAGCGCGATCCGAAGTCTTGGAAGGGCTTCAAGTTCGCGGTGCCGTTCGACTACTCGATGCACAACTACCTGCTGCGCTACTACTTGGCCGAGCACGGTCTCGACCCAGACAAGGACGTGCAGATCCGCTCCGTGCCGCCGCCGGAGATGGTCGCCAACCTGCGCGCCGACAACATCGACGGGTTCCTCGCGCCAGACCCGGTCAACCAGCGCGCGGTCTACGATAATGTCGGCTTCATCCACATTCTCTCGAAGCAGATCTGGGATCGCCATCCCTGCTGCGCGTTCGCGGCGAGCCAGGAGTTCGTCACGACCATGCCGAACACCTACAAGGCGTTGCTGAAGGCGATCATCGATGCGACGGCATTCGCGTCGAAGCCCGAGAACCGCAAGGAGATCGCAGCCGCCATCGCGCCGGCGAACTACCTGAACCAGCCGGTGACGGTGGTCGAGCAGGTGTTGACCGGCACCTTCGCCGACGGCCTCGGCAAGGTGCAGACGGTGCCCGACCGCATCGACTTCGATCCATTCCCCTACGAGAGCTTCGCGGTCTGGATTCTCACGCAGATGAAGCGTTGGGGCCAGATCAAGGGCGACGTCGATTACGCCAAGGTGGCCAAGCAGGTCTATCTCGCGACCGACGCGGCGAAGCTGATGACGGAGGTCGGCCTCACGCCGCCGGCCATCTCCAACAAGACCTTCGTCGTGATGGGCAAGACGTTCGATCCGACGCAGCCCGAAGAGTACGTGGCGAGCTTCGCCATCAAGCGGAGCTGATCGCGCATGCAGGGCTCACTCGGCCTTAGGGCGGGCGCACTGTCGCTCGCCCTGCTCGTCACATTTCTGCTCGTCTGGCACATTTCAGTCTCAGGGCGCGGCGCGACGCAGGCGATGGACCCTGAGTACGCCAAACTCATGGGCGCGCAGGCGACGCAGGGCACCTCGGCGATGCCGGGGCCAGCCGACGTCGGTGCCAAGCTCGCCGAGCACCTCTCCCGCCCGTTCTACGACAACGGACCGAACGACAAGGGCCTCGGCATCCAGCTCGCCTACTCGATCGCCCGCGTCGCGCTCGGCTATCTCGCAGCGTTACTGGTCGCCATACCACTCGGCTTCCTGATCGGCATGTCGCCGCTGATGAACCGCGCGCTCGACCCTTTCATCCAGGTGTTGAAGCCGATCTCGCCGCTCGCCTGGATGCCGCTCGCGCTCTACACGATCAAGGACAGCAACACCTCGGCGATCTTCGTGATCTTCATCTGCTCGGTTTGGCCGATGCTGCTCAACACGGCGTTCGGTGTGGCAAGCGTCCGCCGTGACTGGGTCAACGTCGCACGCACCCTCGAACTCGGCACGTGGCGCACGGCATTCCAGGTCATCCTGCCGGCCGCCGCGCCGACCATCGTCACCGGCATGCGCATCTCGATCGGCATCGCCTGGCTCGTCATCGTCGCAGCTGAAATGCTCGTCGGCGGCACCGGCATCGGCTACTTCGTATGGAACGAATGGAACAACCTCTCGATCACCAACGTGATCATTGCGATCCTGCTGATCGGCCTGGTCGGCATGGTGCTCGACCAGGTGATGGCCCGCCTGCAGCGCCTCGTCGCCTTCGCGGAATGAGGGGGCCACGATGAGGAACGACACGTTCGACGCGCGCGCGGGCAAGCCGATCATCCAGATCGAAGGCCTCGCACGGCGCTTCCCCGATGCCCGCGGCAAGGGCTCGGTCGCAGTGTTCGAGGATCTATGGCTGTCGATCATGCCGGGTGAGTTCGTCTGCGTGATCGGCCACTCCGGCTGCGGCAAGTCGACCATCCTCAACATCCTCGCCGGTCTCGACGCCCCGAGCGACGGCGTCGTGCTTGTGGCCGGCAAGGAGATCGATGGCCCGAGCCTCGATCGCGCCGTCATCTTCCAGAGCCACGCGCTGATGCCGTGGCTCACCGCACTGCGCAATATCGAGCTCGGTGTCGCCTCCCGTCACCGAGACTGGCCGGCCGTACAAGTGCGCGAGCACGCGCTGCGCTATCTCGACCTGGTGCATCTGGCCGACGCCGCCGGCAAACGCCCGTCCGAGTTGTCAGGCGGCATGCGCCAGCGCGTCGGCATCGCCCGCGCACTCGCTGTCGAGCCGAAGATCCTGCTGATGGACGAGCCGTTCTCCGCGCTCGACGCGCTGACACGCGGCTCGCTGCAGGACGAGGTGCTCACCATTCGCCGCGCGACCCAGCAGACGATCTTCATGATCACGCACGACATCGACGAGGCGATGCTGCTCGCCGACCGCATCGTGCTGATGACCAACGGGCCGAACGCGCACATCGCCGAGATCGTCGCCAACACGTTGCCGGCCGAACGGACGCGCGAGACGCTGCATCGGCACCCGAACTACTACCCGTTGCGCAATCACCTGCTCGAGTTCCTGACCACACGCTCGCGCGAACTCGCCGGTCGCGAGTTGGCCCCCGAGGCGCGGCGCGCGCCACCGATCGTCAGGCCCGCCGCCAACGGAGAGGACGATGCCGCAGCTATCACGTCAACGGCCGAGCCGGCCGATACGACGGCCAGCGCGCGCCGTTCGCGCCCAACCTCTGCGCGCCGTATCGCGCGGGCGCAAGGCGCTGCGGCGGCCGCTCAAAGTCCTCGTCCAACCAACCGTGGCCGCAAACCGGCCGGCAGCAAACCCAAATGGAGGTAACGCCATGAAGCGAGAAGCGCCCACCGAGAAGATTCTCGACATCAAGCGCGAGAAGGGCTGGACGTGGAAGTTAATCTGCGAGGAGATCGGTGGCATGAGCCCTGTCCTCGTCGTCGGCGCACTGCTCGGCCAGCACAAGCTTGTCAAGCCATTGGCGGCGAAGGCGGCAGCGCTGTTTGCCCTCTCGCCCACCGAGGAGCGCATGCTCAACGAAGTTCCCATGCGCGGCGCCAGCACCCAGATGCCGCCGACAGACCCGCTAATCTACCGGTTCTACGAACTGGTGCTCGTTAACGGTCCAGCCTGGAAGATGCTGATCGAGGAGGAGTTCGGTGACGGCATCATGTCGGCCATCGATTTCGACATGCAGATGGAGCGCCTGCCCAACGAGAAGGGCGACCGCGTCAAGATCACCATGAGCGGCAAGTTCCTGCCCTTCAAATACTACGGCAACGAACAGGGCATTCCAGCCTACGGCTTCAAGGAAGAGTGAGCCGGCGCGACCGCTGACCTCCTGAACGCACGAAGGCCCTCCAAAACTGGAGGGCCTTCGCATTTCCTAGAGACTGCACCGTCGTCCGAAGACGACTGCGACCGACGTCAGTGCATCTTGGACCAGATGATGCGCTTGCCGACGTAGAGTAGGACCGTGGTGATCAGCAGGTAGAGCATGACCAGCCAGCCCGTCGACTTGCGCTGGTTCAAGGTCGGGTCAGCGGTCCAAGACAGGAACGCCGAAACGTCCTTGGAATAGTTGGCGACCGTCGCTGGTGTGCCGTCCTTGTACTCGACCTGACCGTCGCCGCCAGCGAAGGGATTGACCATGGCGATCTGGTTGCCCGGGAACGCCGTGTTGTAGTTCATGCCGTCGGCCATCTGCACGTTCTTCGGCGGGTCGGTGTAGCCGGTCAGCAGCGCGTAAAGATAATCCGTGCCGCCCTCCTGATAGGCGGTGGCGATGTCCTTCATCATGGCCAGCGGATGCATGTACCAGCTACCGTGATACTCGACGTTGCGCGCACGTGCCATCACCGAGAGATCCGGCGGCAACGCGCCGTTATGGATCGAGCGGGCATCGTTCTCGTTGGCATAGAGAGCGGGGAAGCGATCCGCGAGCTTGGCGTCACGCTCCGCGACTTTGCCGTCGGGCTTGATGTCGTCCTTGATCTTGTAGGTGGCGGCAAGTTGCTTGACCGCCTCCTCCGGAAATTCCGGCCCGCCCTTCTGGACGAGATTGCGGAAGGCGATCCGCTCGAGTCCGTGACAGGCCGAGCAGACCTCCTTGTAGACCTGGAACCCGCGCTGCAGCTGCGCCTTGTCGTAAAGCCCTGTAACGCCGGAGAAGCTCCACGCCTGACGCTTGATCTCGGGCGCTTCACCGGCCGCCGAGGCGGCGGTGGCCGCGAACGCGAGGCCGGCGCAGGCGCCGAGAACACGGGTGGCGAGAAGGCGGGCGACCGTCATGGTGTCGGTTCTCATGTCTCGTCTCCCCTCAGCGCTTCTCAGGCGCGGCGTGGGCTGCGATCGCCCCTGCCTTGCCACCACCCTTGCCGAGCACCGATTCGGTGATCGAGCGCGGCATTTCCGAAGGCGTCTCGATGATGCCTATGATCCACATCAGCGGGAAGAACAGGAAGTAGTAGGCGGTGAAGATGCGCGCCCACATCACGTAGGAGCCTTCGGCCGGCTTGGCGCCGAGATAACCGAGCGCCAGGCAAGAGAATACGAACGCCCAGAAGAACCACTTGTAGATCGGCCGGTAGCGCGTCGAGCGGACCCGCGAGGTATCGAACCACGGAACGAACGCGAGGATGGCGACGGCCGCGAACATCAGGATCACGCCGCCGAGCTTGTCAGGCACCGCGCGCAAGATCGCGTAGAACGGCAGGAAGTACCATTCCGGAACGATATGCGGCGGCGTCACCAGCGGGTTCGCCGGAATGTAGTTATCCGCATGACCGAGGTAGTCGGGCACGAAGAACACGAACCAGGCGAACACCATCAAGAACGCCGACATGCCGACGAGATCCTTGGAGATCGCGTAGGGGCTCATCGGCACTGTGTCGGACGGCGACTTGACGTCGAGGCCGGTCGGGTTGTTCTGGCCGGAAACATGCAAGGCCCACACGTGCAGCACGACGAGACCGAAAATTACGAACGGCAGCAGGTAGTGCAGCGCGTAGAAGCGGTTCAGCGTGGCGCCCGTCACCGCATAGCCGCCCCACAGCCAGATGGTGATCGCGTCGCCGACGATCGGGATCGCGGTGAAGAAGTTGGTGATGACGGTGGCGCCCCAGAAGCTCATCTGGCCCCACGGCAGCGTGTAGCCAAGGAAGGCCGTCGCCATCATCGCGAGATAGATGAGGACGCCGAGGATCCACAGCACTTCGCGCGGCGCCTTGTAGGAGCCGTAGTAGAGGCCGCGGAATATGTGGATGTAGACGGCGAGGAAGAACATCGACGCGCCGACTGCGTGCATCGACTGGATCAACCAGCCGTAATTCACGTCACGCTTGATGTGCTGCACGCTGTTGAAAGCGAGCGTCTCGGCCGGCACGTAGTGCATCGCGAGCACGATGCCGGTGACGATCTGAGCGACGAGGCAGATCGTGAGGATGCCGCCGAACGTCCACCAGTAGTTGAGATTGCGCGGCGTCGGGAATTCGATGAACTGCCCGTGCATCATGCGCATGATCGGCAGGCGCTCGTCCATCCACTTGGCGAAGCGACCCTGCGGCTTGTAAGTGTCCTCGTGTCCGTGCATCGAAGCGGTGTCCTTGCCTCAGCCGATCTTGATCTTGGTGTCCGTCATGAACTCGTAGGCCGGAACCTCGAGGTTACGCGGCGCGGGTCCTTTGCGGATGCGGCCGGCGGTATCGTAATGCGAGCCATGGCAAGGACAGAACCATCCGCCGTAGTCACCCTTCGTGTCGGCCAGGCTCTGGCCCTTGGGGATGCAGCCAAGATGCGTGCAGACGCCGACCATCACCAGCCAGTTCTCTTTGCCCTTCTTGATACGGGCCTGATCGGCCTGCGGATCGGGCAGGTCGGCGAGCTTGACGGCCGCAGCCTTGTCGATCTCGTCCTTGGTGCGATTACGCACGAATACAGGCTTGCCACGCCACATCACGGTAATCGCCTGACCGGGCTGGATTGGCGCTAGATCGACCTCGATCGAGGCAAGCGCGAGCGCGCCAGCATCGGGGTTCATCTGATGGATGAACGGCCACGCCGTCATGGCGGCGCCGACCGCGAAGAAGGCAGGGCCAGCGAGAGTAAGGAAATCGCGGCGGTTCGGATCGTCTGCGTGAGCGCTCACGTGCGCCTCCTGGTAGCATGCCGGGGGAGAGCCGGCGTTCTCTGCGTGTCAAAACTGGCGGGACGCATGCGGCGAGGCGCGAATGACACGCGCGCCGACGATCATACCCACTTTTCGCGTTCGGATACTCAAATGGCATCCTTTGCACCACCGCTTCAATGCGGCGAGAGTGCGCGTAAGAGAGGCAATTTGGCGCACGGCATGGCACGATGAGCAGATGTGGCCGAAACGTCTCCTCGTTTTGTCAAATTGCAATGTTTGCATGAACTGCTGCACATGAGACGCTCCGCATGAGACTTGCGCTGTTCCAGCCCGATATCCCGCAGAACGCGGGCACCATCCTGCGCACTGCAGCCTGCCTCGGCGTACCGGTGGCGGTGATCCAGCCGGCTGGCTTCGATATGTCCGACCGCGCCTTGAAGCGGGCCGGCCTCGACTATCTGCCGGCGGCAACCGTCGAAGGTCACCAGAGCCTCGCCCACTTCGAGGCCTGGCGCGCGAGCCAACAACCCAAACCCCGCCTCGTGCTGCTGACCCGCCATGCGGCGCTAGCCTACACCGACTTCGACTTTGCGCCAGACGACGTGCTGCTGCTCGGCCGTGAGAGCGCCGGCGTGCCGGACGAGGTGCACCGGCTGGCGGACGCCCGCATCACCATTCCATTGCGCCCGGGCCTGCGCTCGCTCAACGTAGCAGTGGCGGCCGCCATGGTGCTCGGCGAAGGATTGCGCCAGACCGGCGGACTGCCACGACTCGACGAACACGACGGTGCCGCAACGAGCGCCGACTGACCGCGGAGGACACAGGCGATGGCGGACGACGACAAAAGGCCGATGCGCTCGGCCATCGATTTCTACGAGCGCCACCCGATCTCGCGCGAGATCATCATGGCCCGACTGCAGGCGAGCCGCGGCAATCTCGACGGCCTTGGGCCGGAGGATCTCTACCCGCACGATCAGGACCACTATGGCGGGCTCGCCGTCAACGACCGGCTGGCCGCCGTCGCCGGCATCGGGCCTCGATCCGGCGACTGCGTAGAGAACGGCGTCGAGGTGGTCGACTTCTGCGCCGGCCTCGGCGGGCCGTCGCGCTATTACGCACACACCCTCGGCGCAGCGCAGGTGACGGGCATCGAGCTCACCGGCTCGCGGGTGGAGGGCGCCAACGCGCTCACCCGCCTCGTCGGGCTCGAAGCGCGCGTGCGCACGCTGCAGGGTGACGTGATGGCCGTGCCGCTCGCTGATGCCTGTTGCGATGCCGTCGTCAGCCAGGAAGGCTTCCTGCACGTGCCCGACAAGGCGAAGGCGCTGGCCGAGGCCTATCGCATCCTCCGGCCCGGCGGCCGCGTGGCGCTGACCGACTGGATCGCTCACGAACCGCTGTCGGACGCCGATGCAAAACTGATGTGGGACGGCATGGCGGTAACCCGCCTCTACGACCTCGAAGCCTACCAGGACTTGCTGAAGGCTGCCGGATTCGAGGTGATCCACGTCGAGGACCTGACCGAAGAGTGGGCGCCGATCCTGCAACAGCGCCTTGCCATGTTTCAGGCGATGCGCGCCGAGACGATCGCCGCCGGCACACCCGCCGGCTACGACGCCTTCTACGAGAGCTACGTGCGCTTCGTCACGCTGATCTCGGATGCCCGCCTCGGTGGCATCCGGCTCGGTGGCCGCAAGCCCGACTGACCTGGCGAGGTCCGAACAGGCCTGCGCCGTTCGGACGCGCCGCACCCAATACCAGGATTGATCACCTCGCTTGACGGCCCGCACACATTGGCCTGCTGATGTCGGCGAAGATGAGCCATCGAGGAACCACGCGACATGTCATCAGGCACCGTCAGATCGTCTGCCACAGCCCGCTCAGGGCTGCTGGCCGTCGACCACTATCTCGACGAGGGCTATGCCTCGGTGGTCGGCATGTCGTCGCGCTTTGCCGCAGCCATGTCGGCCCTGCTGATGCGCCTGCAGACGGAGCTTGGCGTCACAGGACACGTGGCCGAGATCGGCGCCTTCGAGGGCCGCTATTTTATCGCAACGGCACATGCGCTGGCGCCCGGCGAGAAGGCGCTCGGCATGGACGTGTTCACCTGGCCGAACGACGGCGTGCAGGCGCGCTTCGAAGCGAACTGCGCGAAGTGGGGCATCGGGGCCGACCGCCGCATCACCTGGAAGACCGACAGCAACGCCACCACGCCCACCGACCTGCTCGGCAAGTATGGCGCCGCAGGCGGTCGCGTGCGGTTCTTCCACATCGACGGTGACCACACCGTCAAGGCGCTGACCAGCGACCTCGAACTCGCCACGGCCACGCTCGCCGACGGTGGCGTCATCGTGCTCGATGACATGCTGCATCCCGGTTACCCCTCGCTCTATCTCGCCGTACACGACTACCTGAAGCGCCATCCCGAGATGACCATGCTCGCCGTCATCGATCGCGAGACGATCACGGCGGCCACCAAGTTCATGATCTGCCAGACACATTGGCTGAAGCGCTACGAGGAGCGGCTGCTGGTCGAGGCGAAGGAGTTCGTCTGGCCGATGGGCGCCGGATTCGAGACCGATCCCGAGCAGTGGCGGCTGGTACTCGCGCTCGACACCAGCCTTGCGGCCATCGAGTAGGGCCAGGGTTGCAGAGGCCGGCGCCGCTCGCCCATTTGCAGCGGTGCCATCCTGCACCTATCCTTTCGGACAACGACAAGCAGCGCACCGGAGGAACCATCATGCCGATCACCACGCCTGCCGCGAAAAACCACGCCGGGCTTGCAGCACTCGCCTCGCGATATGTGGCGGTC
>Ga0247831_1005572_pt1 | contig 15594 bp, 11 predicted proteins | sample LaCruzMarch2015__9_FD_192406 | JGI IMG/M metagenome (GOLD analysis project Ga0247831, IMG submission 192406) | Freshwater microbial communities from meromictic Lake La Cruz, Castile-La Mancha, Spain - LaCruzMarch2015_1m | ecosystem: Environmental > Aquatic > Freshwater > Lake | place: Spain... | reverse complement strand
GCATCGAGCACCTCATGGCCGACGGCAGCCTCCTCCCCGGCCACACCGCGGATCTCCGGCCCGGCGTGGTGCAAAACTTCGTGCGCCTCGCCACCGCCCAACGCGTCCTGCCCGAAGCCTGGCTTTACGGACTCGCGTTTGTGGAACGCCACAGCCGCTTTCGCTTCGCCTATTTCGCGGGCGACTGGCGCGGCGACGGCTGGCCCGCTTTTTTTCCGGTAGCCTATCTTTTAAAAAGCACCCCCGCCGAACTCGCGCTCCATCTGATAGCTGGCGCCGGGCTACTCACCGCCCTGCGCCGCACACGTGGACGGCGTCACCTCTACCGCTGCCTGCCGCTCGCGATCGGGTTGGGCGTTTACGCCGGCTTCGCCATCGCCTCAGGCCTGAACATCGGTCACCGCCACCTGCTGCCCTGCTACGCCCTCGGCGCCATCCTTGCAGGTGCCACCTGCGCCCCGGCCGGCCAGACCGGGAGACGACTCCGCCTCGGGCTGGTCTTTACCCTGCTCGGTTTCCATCTCGTTTCGTCGCTCGCGATCCGTCCCCATTATCTGGCCTACTTCAACCGGCTGGCCGGGGGCCCCGACGGCGGACACCGCTACCTCGTCGATAGCTCGCTCGACTGGGGCCAAAACCTCCCCGCCCTCGCCGACTGGCTGCGGGCAAACCCCTCGCGGGCCCCCCTCCTGCTCGCCTACTTCGGCACCGACGACCCCACGGCCTACGATATCCAAGCCCAGCGCATCGCCGAACCCGCCCCGCCGGGAGCCGGCCGGCCGGTTCAACCCGCCGCGCTCCGGCCCGGCCGCTACGCCATCGGCGCGACCCCCTGGCAGCGCGTTTACAGCCGGGTGCGCGGCCCCTGGAGCCCCGCCTACGAAGCGCGTTACCAAAAACTGGGGGCCTGGCTTACCGGCTCCAACCGCGCCGGAGCCGCCACCGGCCCGGATGGCGAAGCCCTTTCCACCAGCGCGCTGGCCGAATTGTTTACCGACTTTGATCAACTGCGCTTCGGGCGCCTTTTGCATTTCTTACGCGCCCGCCCGGCCGATGCCCAGGTGGCTCACACTTGGTTCATCTACGAGGTGAACGCCGCCGAGTTGACCGCCGCGCTAGATCCGGAAGCAGGCACGCCGTAAGCCTGCCAACGGGCCTGCAACCAGCGCGCGACCTCCCACGCAAGGTATAGGGTTAAGCCCAGCACCAAGCCGTTTTCCAAGCCCAGGGTCCAGGCGCAGACCCGGAGAGTGGCGAGACTCGAAATCACCATCATCGCGGGATGAAAAACCGCCAGCCAGAGGGTGACGAGCAAGCCGCCCAACGCCCACCGCGCCTGCGTCCGGCCCGGCCCCGCCGGACCCTGAGCCCACCGCAGCCAAGCCGCCGCCGGCAAGAGCAGGAGGACGCTGCGGTAGCCAAAATTTGTATTCACCGCATAGCAGAGGAACCACGCCCCGGCGCCGGCCAGCAACCAGCCCTCCGCCATCGGCTCCGCTCCGCCCGCCGGCACTCGCCGGCCCCGCCAGGCGCGCCACGCCCAAAAACCCAGCCCCGGGAGCAGCCCGGCCACCAGCCAACCACGCAACATACCCGGATTATTCCAGAGATACGGGATGACGGGCAGACCGTAGGCCTGCGCGCTGTCTAGGCGGGGCACCAGCCCCACTGCCCGCTGAAACTCAGGCGCATATAACCACGCGATGGCGCCGAACCCAATCGCCGCCAACCCCAGCCAACAGGCATCCCGCCCGCGACCCGCCGGACGACCAGCGAGCAACAAACCCGCCGCTGCCACCGGGTAGATTTTGAGGCCGGCGGCAAAGAGCAACCCCGCTAGGGCGAGGATACGGCCCGCCCGGCTACCCCTTCCGGCCGCCCAGCCCGCCAGGGCCAGCAGCAGCACGATCGCGATGTCGTTGTTGGCCCGCTCATAAGCGAGAAGAAACCCCGGGGTAGCCAGCACCGCTGCCGCCACCAGCGCCGCCCCCGGCCCCCGGGGCCGTAGCAGCCACGCCCCGGCTAGCAGGGCGGCGAGGGACAACGTCAGACCCGAGGCAAAATTGTGCGCGCGCGTGAGCCCCAGCGCAGAGAGCTCGAGCCACCAAGGGCCATAAATGTGCGGCCGGCCGAAGGGGTCGAAAAAATTGGGGACCGCATACGGGTCCGCCCCCGCCGCCCGCGCATCGCTCGCCGCCAGCACCGCAAACCAGTCGGCGAAGTAGGGCTTGAGGTGAAACACCCCCAGACCCAGCCAAAGCGGCTCGTGCAACACGCAGGCGCAGAGCAGGGCGAGCACCAGCCCCGCGCTCGCCGTCGGCCAGAGCCAGGCAGGCTGCTTCGCTGCCGCATTCATTCCCCCGCCCCCTTGGCGACCCGGCCGGGCTGGGGAAAGCAACGCAGCTTGCGCACGCCGAACCACGTCATCCGCAGCAATATCCAGCCGTGGCGGAAACGGGAGATGTTGGTCTCGCCATAGGTGCGATCCTTGTAGCGCACCGGCACGTCCCGGATCTTCAAGCCGAGCAGGGCCGCTCCAAAAAGCAGGTTGAAGTCGCCAAACGGATCAAAAGCGCCGAAAGGCTGGATGCGGCGCAGCACCCGGACGTAGTCGGAACGGAGCAACATTTTGGTGCCGCACAAGCTGTCCTTGACCGGCTGGCCCAGGACGAAGGAAAGCGCCACGGCAAAGAATTTGTTGCCCAGCAGATTCAGGAAACGCATCGCCTCGCTCTCCATCGGGTAAACCAGGCGGCTGCCGTTGGCGAACTCGGCCGCGCCCGACTCCAGGGCGGCGAAAAAGCGGGGTAGATCCTCGGGCGGCGCAGTCAGATCCGCGTCCTGGATCACCAGAACGTCGCCCGTGGCGGCCGCGAACCCGGTGAACACCGCGTCCCACTTACCTTTGCCGGGCTGCTTGAGCACGCGGATCTTCAATGGCCCCGCATAGGCCGCCACCTCGCGCTGGATGGTCTCCCAGGTGTCGTCCTTGCTGTTGCCTTCAACGAAGATCACCTCCGTGCCCGCCCCGAGCACGGGGATGCGCTCCAGGGCCGGACGGATGTTACCCGCCTCGTTTCGCGCCGGCACGATCACGGAACAGGTCAGACCGGCCGGCGGCGCCGGAGACCTCCGTGGCCGGGCGGTGAGGCACAAGGTGATGCCGAGATGCCGCAGCAAGGGCAGCCGCACCGCAAAACGATTCAAAAACGGCGCGAGCCCGGGGATGTTCCACGGCAGTAATTGTTGCCGCTCGAAACGCACCACCTCCCAGCCGGCCAGCTCCAGCAGGTTGACCAAGTCCCCATCCGCCAGCCAGGCGCTGGCCGGCTGGGGCATGACCCGCCCCGTGCGGACCGCCAGACGCAGAACCGGCTGCCAAAGGGTGTTGAGCGAGGTGAGGTGCAGCCGGGTGCGGGCATGGGCGCAGCGGTGCAAGCGCTCGAAGACCCCCTGAATGTCCGCCAGATAACCGGTGAGGTAATCCAGCACGATGTGGTCAAAAACCTCACCGCCTAAAAAATCCCCGGCCCGCGCGACGCGGAACTCCAACTCCCGCCGGCCCGCATGACGCTCCGCCGCCTTGGCAATCATCTGTGGGCTGAAATCCAGCCCCAGACCCCGCGAAGGCCGCAGCGCCGCAAGCAGATCACCCGCCCCGCAACCCACTTCCAGGACGCTCTCACCCTCGGGTATCTGGTGGCGCAGATGCGCGCATACCTGAGCATGGAAGCCGCGCTGGGCGCGCCGCGCGACGCCATCATGGCCGGCCACAAAATCGAAGTGCTCACGCAAAGCGTCCGAAGCCGGGGCGGGCGGGGCGGGTGGCAAATCAGGCTCGGTCATAGCGCGGGGACAGAGGAAACCGCGAGAGCCGCGGGGACGTCGACCTTGATCTCACGCAAGAGCGAGATGCGTTGCAAACGCGAGCCGATCCGCCGCTCCGCAATAGGCTCCAGCACAAACTCCGGGGGCAACACATCCGCCCGCGCGACCCGCAAATCTCCGTCGGCCGAGGTCGGCACCAAGGTCTGCGTGACCAGAATTTCCTCGTAGCTGTGATGCCGCAGATGAAAGGCCAGCGCGTCTTTGCGCAGAAGCCCTCGCTCGATGGTGGTCGATCCCACCCCGCGCACAAACCAAGAGAGCGGGCTCTTATCCGTCAGCACCAGACGCGTGGCCGGCCCTCGCGCCGCCACCACCCGCTCTTCCCAACGCTGCGCGGTCTCCGTGGTGTTGAGCGCAGTGAGCCGCCAATTCACCGGCAGACCGAACGCCAAATAACACGCCAGCGCCGCCGCCAAGGCCCCGCCGGCCGCCCGGGTTTGCCAAGCCACCGGGACCATGCCCAGGGCCGCGGCGATCGCGAGCGCCAGCAAGGCCTGGAAAGGCAGACTCAACCTGGAAACCACCGGATCGCTCAGATCCCCCCAGTAGTAAGCCATTAAAAGAGCCAGATTACCCAAAACCCCTAGTCCGATTAAGAAAATCGCCAGACGGGTGCCGGAAAACGCAAGCCGCTCACGCCGCCGACTCACCGCCCGCCCGAGCAAAGCCAGGACCGACCCGCCCCCCGCCACCGTCAGCCAGATGGAATTGGCAATACCAGGCCCGAGGTTGAAAAAATACTCCCGGGCAAAAGCCAGATTGGCGACCAGGTAATCATAGGAAAAACGCACCTCATAACCATCTCGCAGCTCCCAAAGCACAGGCGTGCCAGAAAGATAGGTATTATGCAATGCACAGGGGACAAGCAGGAGCGGAGCGACAATCGCCACCAACGGCAGCCGTATCCGCCGTTCCCGCCACCAGCCAGCCACCACCACCCCTGCCCCGCAAACCACATATAAACTCGATTCGTAACGAGTCCCCGCCAGCAAGATCACCGTCAGCAGGAAAAACCCCAGCCGCCGATCATCAGGCGCCTCCAGATAGCGGGCGGCGGCCCACATCGCCATGAGGATCATAACGAGGTTCAGCATCTCCAGCCCCGCCCCGGTGGCATTCACCGCCAAAAGCGAAAACCCGCCCAGCGAAGCCAAGGCGACCAAACCAGCCCGGTGCCCCGCCAGACGCCGACCCAAAACATACATCAACCCCAGGCACACCGGCATCAAGGCGGTGTTAAGCAGATGGGCGTTCAACGCCCGGTAACCAGTCACATCATGCACCAGCGAAACCAGAAACGGGAAAAAATAGGGCCGCTTATCCAGGTAGGTCTGCAAGGAACGCAGTAAACCCTCCACCTCATAGGCCCGGCCAAGGGCACCAATCTCACGCTCCATGTGCATGTTCCAAGCGGTCGATTGAATCACCGCCTCATCAAAAAGAATTTTGTAAGCGTAGGGCGTGGTAATCACCGCAACCGCCGTCAGGGCTAAAATCAGCCCCGCCATCTGCCAGCCCTCCGACGGTTTGCCAAAGCCCGGACGCCAGCCCGAGCAGGCGATGGATTTTACGCCCACGACCACCCACCAGCCAAACGTCCCGGCAATCACATAGTAACCCCACGCCTTGATCAATTCGCCGGCGGTTTTAGCACTTAAAATCTTAAATCCGATTAAGATAGCCAGAACGCCAATCAACGAAAAAAGCACCAGCCGCGCGACCGCTTCACGATCCCGCCCAAGCTCTCGCCCCCCACCACCGCCTGAAGCCGTCTGCCTTTCTCCACTCACGGCAATTCCTTGACCCAACGATCGAGGTAAGCGCGCTTGGCCGCCTCTTGTTCACCCGGCTTCATGATGCCTTGGGACACCGGTTGAATAAAATCCTGCCGCCTGACGACCGCGGCGCCTTCCCGAATAGAGACTACCCGGCTAAAACGCGCCAGGCGAAGAGTATGCACTCTTTTTTCGGCCAGGGGCTCCAACTCAAAATCCGGCCCCAAATCATCTTCCGGCAGGATTTTCAGCGCCCCGGTTTCCGGGTTCACATCGAAAGTCTGAAACACATACATCGACGAAAAACTGTGATTTCGCAGATGAAAAATCAGCCCGGTCTTTCGCTCCACCGCTTGCTGGACTGGAGTGGCCGCCACTCGCTCGGTAATCCAAAAAGTCGAATCCCGATCGAGCATAAGAAAATCGCGCTCCGGGCGCTGGGCCAAAAATTCGCGGCGCCAAGCCATCGCCACCCCCGGCGAATAATCACGTCCGTAGGCGTTCTTGGCCATAACCGGCAAACTCCAGCAGGCCATTGAGATAACCGCGGAAGCAAGCAACCAGTTCCACCCGCTCGACGGCAACTTTAGCACTCGACCAGCCACCGCCGCAATTGACACCAGCATAAGCAACTGGGTGGGCAAACTCAGGCGATGAATCACCACATGGTCAAACTGCCCCCAGAAATACACCATCATCAATCCAGTCACCGCCAAGGGAGCCAAGGCCCCGATTACCAGCCCTAGCTCGGTCCCGTCCGCAGAACGGCCGGCACGCAGAACCCGTTGACCCCAAAGCACAAAACCCAGCAGGGCGAAGAGCCCCAAAAAGGCAAGAAACGGGGAATTTGGTTGATAGCCGTCAAAACTAAAAAAATAGGCCAAGGCGTGTCCTAAATTCGGAGCAAAGTATTTTAAAGCAAAGGGCGTATCCGCCCCCAAGCTCTGCATCTCCCAAAGGCTGTTATTGGCCGAAAAAGCCCGATTCAGCCAAAACATCGGCAAAAGTAGAAACGGCGCCACCCACGTCGGCCAACGAAAGAGCACCCGCCCCTGCCGCCACCAAGCCAAACCCACCACCAAGGCCGTCGGCACCAGAAATAAGACCGATTCATAACGAGTCGAGGCCAGTAGCACCGAAGTCAAAACCAAGGCGTCCTGACTACGGTCATCCGGACGTTCCAAGTATCTTATGACCAACCACCACCAAGCGGTGGCCAAAGTCAGATTCAATAATTCGAAGCCCCCGCCCGTAGCCTGCTGGGCCAGCAAAGGTAAACCGCCCGCCAGCAAAACCAGCAATACCCCGCCCGCCTTGCTCCCCCCAGCCTTGATGCCCACTGCATAGAGCGCGCCCAGGAAAACAAAACTAAGTAAGGTATTTAACCAAAAGGGGTTAGTTGATCGATAACCCGTTAAATCGTGAACCAGCGAGACAAGGAAGGGGTAGAAAAACGGGCGTTTATCGAGCACCGCCTGAAGAATCTGAAACGGCCCCTGCACATCCGTGGCCCGCACGGGATAGCCAACTTGACGATCCATGTGCAAACCCTGCGAAGTGCCCAAAAGCAGGGATTCATCCGCCAAAATCTTAAACCCATGGGTTTCCTGAGCCTGCCACACCATCCCTACGCAAAACACTAAAGCCATCGGCGCCAAAGGCAGCCCCCGCCGCAGGCTAAACCTCGGGCCGGCCTCGGCCACCCACTCCCAAGCCACCCAAACCCATAAGCCAAAAGTAAAAAAAGTGAACCAATAGCCGCCTTCAATGACCGCCCGCAAAGCCCAATCAACCGGAAGCGCCCACCGCCCCAAAACCAGCACTAGGAGGCAAGACGCAGCCAGTAACCATAGGCGGCGATCGTGAAAGGGAAAGGAGCGCATAAAAGACCGCTCCTGCATGAAGACCCGCCCCCATCAACAGAAGTGCAAAATTCAATCCTCCCCTATACCGGCTACCCTTGGGTTTTAGACATTACCAATTAAGGGACTGAATGAACCGCGGTTGAATACACATAAACACGGTTTCAACCCGGATGCCGCGAATATACCGGGCTGCGCCCTCTTCGCTTCGCTCCCTCCCGCGCCGCAATCTGCCCGCCACCAAGCCCCGCTGCTCCGCCATCCAAACGAATGTTGGTTTAGCGTGGAAAATCGCTCCCGCCGCCCGGCGCTGGACGCAAAAAACCGCCAGTCAGAACGACTGGCGGCCTAAAGCTAAAGCCTAACCCAAACTTAGTTGGAGTAGGTGATGGTGCGCTGACGGGAAACACCGGAAGCCGTGAGGGCATTGCCTTGGGTAAGGACGGCGGTGTAGGTCTCGTTAGCCACGGTTTGAACAACCTTGACGTATTGGGTCGTGTTGGTGCCCACGAGGTCAGAGGAGTTAACGGTGGTGTTACCGGTCTCGAGGTAATACTGGTCGGCAGCAGAAGAGAGCTGACGCAGGTTATTCGTGACGGCTTTGTCTTGGGAGTTAGAGCGAACCTTTTGGAACGCGGGAATCGCCATAGCGGCCAGGAGGCCGATGATGACAACTACGATCATGATTTCAACGAGCGTAAAGCCCTTGTTGTTAAGATTTTTCATATTTATTGTATTATTTTTTATGTGATTTTACTACCTAGGGCAGCAAAAGAGAAGAATGGGATTATTGAGGATAAACTCAAGTCAGTTTCATGTAGAGAAAATACCTTAAAACCAACCGAGAGAAAACCGGACCAAGTAATCCGGCATCCGCCTCATTAGTTGGAATAAGTAACGGTGCGTTGGCCAGATACACCAGAGGCCGTCAAGGCATTGCCCTGGGTCAGCGCGGAGGTATAGGTCTCGTTCGCAACCGTCTTGATCACCTTCACGTATTGGGTGGTGTTGGTGCCCACGAGGTCAGAGGAATTGACCGTGGTGTTACCACTCTCGAGGTAATACTGGTCGGCAGCAGAAGAGAGCTGACGCAGGTTATTCGTGACGGCTTTGTTTTGAGAATTAGAGCGAACCTTTTGGAAGGCGGGAATGGCCATGGCGGCCAAAAGTCCGATAATCACGACTACAATCATGATTTCGACGAGGGTGAAGGCTTGGTTTTTGCGATTATTCATAGGAGTTAGATGTTTATTATGTGCTATTTACGATGTTATTACCAAAAACTGCAACCATATGACAACAAGTGGACCGGAGTTTAACAAGCTAAAAGCCGCCCGGCTGAGTGTAACAGTCTAGCGACGGGCCTAGTATCGGGGGCGAGTTAGGCAGGCGCGAAGGTTTTATTTTCGCGTGCTTTTTTTAACCGCTTTAGCCGCCGCGGGCTTGGCCTTGGCGGCAGGTTTTTTGGCGGCAGATTTGGGAGCGGTTGGCTTTTTAACAGTCGCACGGGGTTTAGGCGGTGACTTGACCGTCTTGGCCTTGGCCGCGGTCTTGGGCGCCTTGGCCTTGGGCGCTTTGGCAACCTTGGGTTTAGCCGGAGCAGCCACTTTGGCGGCCATCGTCTTCAAATCAATTTCCACTGCATCCTTCCAAAGTTTGTCCAAGGCATAGTTTACCCGCTGCTCGGCGGTGAAGAAGTGGACCATGATTTGGTAGGCGTCCATGACCGTCCAGCCACTGCCGTAGCCACCCTGCTCCGTGCCGGCGATGGGCAGCTTGGCCGCGTCGAAAATCTTTTCCGCCTCGATACGCAGCGCGCGCAGGTGTGGCTCGCTGTTGCCGGTGGCGAAGACGAGAAAATCCGTGATGTCGGAAAGCCCGCCCACGTTCATGACCTTGAGTTGCTCCGCCTTTTTATCCTCCAAGGCGGCTACAAGCGCGCGAAGAATCGAAGAAGTCTGAGCGTCGGATACGGTGGCCATGGGTTTAATGAGAGAGATAGAGTCCGCTTTTGCGGATGTATTCAATCACCTTGTCCGGCACCCAGGCAGATACGTCCTCGCCCTGGCCGAGCCGCGTCCGCACCAAGCTGGAGCTGATATCCCAGGCCCCGGCGGAAACGACCCGGTGCACGCGAAACCCCGCCAAAGCGGTCCCCGCCGCAAGCGGGCCATAACCCGGCCGGGGATAAACCGCCCATTCGGCTAACCGGGCCAGTTCGGCCGGTTCACGCCAGTGACCGAGCCTGACCCATTGATCCTCGCCCAAGATCCAAAAAAAATCATCCGCCGGTCTCTCCGCATGCAGAGTGCGCAAAGTGTCCACCGCGTAGCTGAGGCCGCCGCGCCCCAGCTCCAGCTCACTCACGTCAAAGCGCCGGTCGCCGGTCTCGTCCAGGGCCAGGCGCAACATCTCCGCTCGTTGCGACCCGCTCGCGTGCACCGCCGCATCCCGCAGAGGCGCTTGGGCGGCGGGCAAAAAAAGCACGCGCTCCAGCCCCAATGCATCCGCCACCGCCCCCGCTATCCCGAGGTGGCCGCGATGCACCGGATCAAAACTCCCCCCCAGAATGCCGATTCGCATGCCTCCCAAGTGCCCGTCGAATGACGGGGCGACAAGCCCCGCTTTCGAACGCGCCCCTGCCCGGCGCCTCCTCACCTCCGGAGCAAACGCAGCAGGTTGCCGCCAAGGATCAACTCGAGCTCGGCGGGGCCAAGCGCAGCTAAGGGTCCGCGCACGTCATCCAGGTCGTGCCGGAAAGTAGGCTCCCGAGTCAGGCGGGGATGGGTCAAGAGCGGGTAATCCGTGCCCCAAAGGATCCGCTCCGGACCGATGATGTCGGCCACCCGCCGGAACACACTCGGATCATAAAGCAGAGGCGTGGCCGCTGTGTCGTAATAGACGTTTTGAAACAGGGGCTTTAACTTCGGATTGAGTTCGTAGAACGGGAGCCCGCCCCCCCAATGCGCGAGAATGAAGGTGGTGCCCGGATGCGCTCCGATCATTTGCAGATAAGTATCCAGCGGCGTGGCCACCATCCCCGAATCCGGCCGGCACGAGAGCGGGTCGGTAACGTGGAGGTTGACCGGGATGCCCCGCGCCGCGGCGAGGGCAAACACCCGGCCCCAGTCGTCGTCATCCAGACGGCCACCCTGCACTTGCGGCAAAAGCTCACCGATCCCGCAGAGTCCCCCATCCAGCGCGCGCTCCAAGGCCTCGCGCGCCGTCACCCCGGCGGCCGGATTGACGCTGGCAAAGGCCTGGATGCGGTCGGGGTGCGCCCGGTGCCAATCGCCATAACAGCTATTTTGCCAATCACAGGTAGCCTGCCGCTCCCAATACCAGCCCAACATGACAACCTGCTCGACGCCGGCGGCGTCCATATCGCGCAAGAGCTGGTCAATCGTGGCCCAGCCTTGCAACGAACGCTTCCCCGGGGGAGCCACACAGCGCGTCCACCACGCCTCCCCGCGCTCCGCCCCCCAGCGCACGGGATCGGCGAAAACCTCCGGGGGATAGGCGTGGATATGCGCGTCGACGACGGGCATGGCCACGTCACACCTCGGTCACGTTGCCCTTGTAGGCCTGGATGGGCTTCACGCCGATTTGCTGCTGCTTGAGCGCCTTGATGCCTTGGAGGGCGGCTCTGGCGCCGGTCAAGGTGGTCATGATACACACGCTGTGGGCGTAGGCGGCGGCGCGGATCTTGTTTTCGTCCTGCCGCGGGATCTGGCCGGCAGGGGTGTTGATGACGAGTTGGATCTGGCCGTTCTTGATCATGTCCACCGGATCGGGCCGGCCTTCGTCGATCTTGGCCAGACGGGTGACAGGCACCCCGTTTTCCGCCAAAACCTTGGCCGTGCCGCCGGTGGAGAAAACACTGAAGCCGAGGGCGACCAACTGCCGCGCCGTGTCAACGACGAGGGGCTTGTCGGCGTCTTTGACCGAGAGGAAAACATTACCCGCGACGGGCAGGCCGGGCTTGGCCGCGGCCTGAGCCTTGGCGAAAGCCACGCCGAGATCAGCATCGAGGCCCATGACTTCTCCGGTGGAGCGCATCTCGGGCGAGAGCACAATGGTGGCGCCGGGGAAGCGGGCGAAGGGAAATACCGCCTCCTTTACGCACCAGTGCTTCGGGGTCTGCTCGCGTGTGAAACCGAGGTCGGCCAGCTTCGAGCCGGTCATGACGCGGGCCGCGAGCTTGGCGAGGGGCGCTCCGATGGCCTTCGCGACGAAGGGCACGGTGCGGGAGGCACGCGGATTGACCTCCAGGACGTAGAGCTGGCCGTCCTTGATGGCGTATTGCACGTTCATCAGGCCGACGACCTTGAGCGCCCGGGCCAGGTCGTGGGTGGCGCGGCGGACCTCGTCGAGCATGGCCTTGCCGAGGGTGTGAGGCGGCATGACCATGGCGGCGTCACCGGAGTGGACGCCGGCGAACTCGATGTGCTCCAGCATCCCCCCGATCACGGTGGTGGTGCCGTCGCTGATGCAGTCGACGTCGAGCTCGATCGCATCTTCCAGGAATTTGTCGATCAACACGGGCTTGTCCGGCATCACGTCGAAGGCCTGGCGGACGACGGCTTTGAACTCGTCCTCACTGTAAACGATGAACATGCCGCGGCCACCGAGCACGAAACTGGGACGCAGCAGCACCGGGAAACCCAGCGCGTGGGCGGCGGCGAGCGCATCGGGCTCGTTCATCGCGGTGCGGTGATCGGGCGACTTTAGCCGCGTCTCGGTGAGGATGGCGGAGAAAAGCTTCCGGTCCTCGGCGGCCTCGATGGACTCGGGGCTGGTGCCGATGACATTGACGCCGGCCTTTTTCAGAGCGGTTGCGAGATTCAGCGGGGTCTGGCCGCCAAACTGCACGATCACGCCCGAGCACTGCTCCTGCTCGTAGATCTCCAGCACGTCCTCGAGGGTGAGCGGCTCGAAGTAGAGGCGGTCGGAGGTGTCGTAGTCGGTCGAGACGGTCTCGGGGTTGCTGTTGACCATCACGGTCTCGAAGCCGGCCTCGCGCAGGGCGAAGGAGGCGTGCACGCAGCAATAGTCGAACTCGATACCCTGGCCGATGCGGTTGGGGCCACCGCCGAGGATCATGATCTTCTTTTTGCCCTTGGGCGGCATGACCTCGTTCTCGTCGCCGTAGCTGGAATAGTAATACGGCGTGAAGGCCTCAAACTCGGCCGCGCAGGTGTCCACCAGACGGTAGGTCGTGCCGAGGCCGCGCTCCTTGCGGGCGGCCCGGACGGCGAAAAGATCATCGGCCTTAAGGAAGATCGCGAGCTGGGCGTCGGAGAAACCGGCCTGCTTGGCGCGGCGGAGGAGCGGCAGCGGAACACCCTTTAGATTGTAGCGCTTTAACTCGACCTCGAGTTGATAGATCTCCTGAAGCTGGGTGAGGAACCAAGGGTCGATCTTGGAAAGGTCGAAAATCTGCTCGACGGTGTAGCCGGCCATGAAGGCGTAGCGGAGATAGAAAACGCGCTCGTTGTTCGGGGTGGCGAGCTTGCGTCGGATCACCTGGTCGTCGGGCAGGTCGTTGCCGCCGAGCTTGCCGCCGCCGAAGCCGAAGGCGCCAACTTCGAGAGAGCGCAGAGCCTTCTGGAAAGACTCCTTGAAGGTGCGGCCGATGGCCATGGCTTCGCCGACCGACTTCATCGCGGATGTGAGAGTGGCGTCGGCACCGGGGAACTTCTCGAAAGTAAAGCGCGGGATCTTGGTGACGACGTAATCGATGGTGGGCTCGAAGCTGGCCGGGGTGAGGCGCGTGATGTCGTTGCGCAGCTCGTCGAGGGTGTAGCCGACGGCGAGTTTGGCGGCGATCTTGGCGATGGGGAACCCGGTGGCTTTGGAAGCGAGCGCAGAGGAACGCGACACGCGGGGATTCATCTCGATCACCACTTGGCGGCCGGTCTTCGGGTCGATGGAGAACTGGATGTTGGATCCACCGGTCTCGACCCCGATCTCGCGAATAACGGCGAAGGAGGCGTCACGCATGACCTGAAACTCTTTATCGGTCAGCGTCATCGCCGGGGCCACCGTGATGGAGTCGCCCGTGTGCACGCCCATGGGATCAAAGTTCTCGATCGAGCAGATCACCACGCACTGGTCCTTGTGGTCGCGCATCACCTCCATCTCGTATTCCTTCCAGCCGAGCAGGCACTCCTCGACGAGCACCTCATGAACAGGGGAGAGATCGAGGCCGTTGGCGCAGATGCGCTCGAACTCTTCCTTGTTGTAGGCGATGCCGCCGCCGGAGCCGCCGAGGGTAAAAGACGGGCGGATGATGAGCGGGTAGGCGCCGAGGGCCTCGGCGGCGGCGCGGGCCTCATCGAGAGTTTTGACGGTGCGGGAGCGGGCGACGTCGAGACCGATCTTCAACATGCACTGCTTAAACAGTTCACGGTCCTCGCCTTTATTGATGGCGGCGGGTTTGGCGCCGATCATCTCAACGTTATACTTAGCCAGGATGCCCTTCTCGTGCAGCTGCATCGAGAGGTTGAGCGCAGTCTGCCCGCCTAGCGTAGGCAGCAGGGCGTCGGGGCGCTCGGCGGCGATGATTTTTTCCACGAACTCAACCGTGAGTGGCTCGATGTAGGTGGCGTCTGCGAACTCCGGATCGGTCATGATCGTAGCCGGGTTCGAGTTGACCAAAATAATCCGGTAACCCTCTTCTCGCAGGGCTTTACATGCCTGGGTGCCCGAGTAATCGAACTCGCAGGCCTGGCCGATCACGATAGGACCGGCGCCAATGATAAGGATGGACTTGAGATCGGTGCGCTTGGGCATGGACGTAGAAGTGGCGGAGGGTTGAACCCAGTGGAAAGTCGGGCAAGCGGAAAGGCAGGGAATCCCGGCAACGTAACGAGTTTGCCGTCAGCTAACGCACTCCACCTCGCACCAGGCCAGGCCGGCCCGGCGGGTTTCGCCAGGGGGTTAGGCGGCTGAGCCGGGATCGTGCAGTGGAACTGCAGAGCAGCGGGGCGAGGGGCGGGCAGATTTCGGTGCGGACCGGGCGCAGGACGGAGCGAAGCAGAGAGGGCGCAGCCCGGAGCCCTAGGCGGAGGTGGAGCCCCTAGGGCGAACAATATCCGGAGGGGCTTTCGAGCTAGGAGCCCCACCGAAAGAAGCCGCCCAGTCGCCTCGACGCGACTCGGGCAACGAAATGATTACGGCTGAGTGGATAAGGAACCAAGCACAACTAGACCAACCGAGAAAGCTCCACTCCCAGCACCCTCGCGGCCTGCTCCCTATCGCCGCGGCAAGCATGCAAAACCTGTTCAACGTAATGCTTTTCCTGCAAAGAGAGAAATTGGGACAACGTAGGCCACCCCCCGAGGTCCCTGAGCCGCATAGGGAGTTGATCAACCCCGATCAGCGGCACCTCGCTGGCGCCGGTGAGCTTCAAAATCACCTGGCCAAGATCGGTAATATTACCAGGCCAAGAATATGCCTTGAGCATGGCGAGCGCCTCGGGCGAAAACTCGATCAATTTAGCATCAAACCCGGGGTTGGCCGCCTGGGCCGCAAAAAACTGCACCAGATATGGCACGTCCTCCGGTCGTTCCCTCAGTGGCGGGATCTGCAAAGGCAGGGACGCTACGCGATAAAACAACTCGTCATTAAAATGCCCCTCCTCGGTCAACCGCTCGAGGTCCGCCGCGCTGGTGCAAATCAGCCTTAAACTATGGATGTGAGAGCGCAAAATGGTGACGAGATCATGCTGCATCCCGGCATCGAGCTTCTCCAGATTTTGCAGAAGCAGCGTGCCACCTCGGGCCTGCATGACCCACGCCCCGCCTTCATCATTTTCTCCGAACAGATTCGTGCGAAAAGCGGGCTCCGAGCTGCGCGAGCAATCCACCCGCACCAGCGGTAAATCGCCACCCGAGGCGCTGCCGTGAAGGATTTCCGCAATCGCTGTCTTACCGATCCCAGGCTCACCTTGGAGAAGCACCGGGGTGCGCACGGCGGCGAGTTTTTTTATCTGCGCGAGGAGTTTCTTGTGCGGAGCACTCACCCCGACCAAGCGAGCCTCGATGTCGGGCCCACCGCCGGTAGCG
>Ga0247831_1005566_pt1 | contig 15614 bp, 12 predicted proteins | sample LaCruzMarch2015__9_FD_192406 | JGI IMG/M metagenome (GOLD analysis project Ga0247831, IMG submission 192406) | Freshwater microbial communities from meromictic Lake La Cruz, Castile-La Mancha, Spain - LaCruzMarch2015_1m | ecosystem: Environmental > Aquatic > Freshwater > Lake | place: Spain... | reverse complement strand
GGCGGCGCGGCCCTCGCGGATGCGGCGGGCGATCTCCTTCAGCGTCTCGGCGTCACCGGCACGGATGGTGGCGGATGGCAGGAACTCGGCAACGGTGTCGGATGGCATGGCAGCCCTCGGAGGCTCGGTATCGGTCTGCTCCGGCCCAGTACCCTCGGCCTCAGTGCCCTCGGCCTCAGTGCCCTCGGCCTCAGTGCGTTCGGCCTCGGTTCGCCTGGCCTCGGTGCGCTCGGCCTCGGTGCGTTCGGCCTCGAGTCGCTCGGGCCGCGTGCGCGAAAGTGCGGAAAAACGGCGCGGCATCGGATCGGGCGTGATGGGAGCCGGAGGCGGGCTCGCGTCGCCCGGCGGGCATACGGGCTCGACCGGCTCGGGGTCGGCGAGATCCGCGTCGATCGCCCCCGCGGCCGACGGCACGGCTGCGGATTTCGCGACCGGCAGAGCGCCCGGGACATCCGACCCGTGTGGCCCGATGCTCAGGCCCGGCTGGCCACCGGCACCGTTGAGCTTGCGCGCGACGATGGGCTCGCCGGTGAACTCGATCAGATAGATGCCCGGCACCGCCGGGTCGATCCGGCGGCTGATGGCGGCAAGCCGTCGCGAGCCTCGTGCGGTCCAGAACACCAGCGTCTCGCGCTGAGACGAACCGACGTCGGTCGCTTCGGCCGCGCGCTGGCGCAACCGAGCGAGCGCCGGCATGGCCCGGTCCATACAAGCGCCCGCCAGACGCGACGCGCCCCACAGCGCCTCACCGGCAGCGTTGGCCGCGAGAAAGCGAGCGTCCGCCAGGTCGATGATCAGCGCGGGGCCGGTCGCGGTCGCGAGCACGTCCGCCCATTTCCTCGCCTCGGCGCTGTCGTCGACCTTGCCCACCAGGACATGCTCCAGAACGGAGGGCTAAAACATGCAGGGCTTTTGAACGGACGGTTCCAGGCAGTCCATCGGCGATCCGTGCAACAACCATGCTTACGCGTGCCCTACCCGGCACATTACACGCTATCCTCGTGTTGCGTGTTAGCCCGATGATCAAGGCCCGTCCACCGCTTCCAACAATTGGCGTCAACACGGGCCGGCTACGGAGCGATCGAGTTGGGGCGCCGGTTCGCGGCGGCGCAAATCCGCTGGCGGCCTCGCCCGCCAACCGATTTCGGATGACGGCGACGACCGGCTCGGGCACAATCCCAAGAGCTGAGGTACGCTCGGGCGTGCCGCACCGGCAATTGGAGCGACCAATGATCGACAAGCCCACTCTCGAGATCCCCCAAGCCGTCCGCGACATGGCCGAGAAGAATATCGACCAGGCTCGCGGCGCGTATTCTCAGTTCCTTCAGATGGCGCAGAAGGCGCAGGGCATGATGGCGCAGTCTTCGGGCGCGATGGCCGATACCGCACGCGAGGTGCAGCAGCGGTCGATGCGCTTCGCCGAGGAAAACATCGAGCAGAGCTTCCGGTTCGCGAGCGATCTCGCCCGTGCCCGCGACGTCAAGGAATACCTCGAAATCCAGACGCGCTACGCCCAGCGCCAGATGCAGACGTATACCGAGCAGGCCCGTGAACTCGGCGAACTGATGACGGAAGCCGCCAAGAAAGCCCAGCCAAAGCCGTGATCATGCGGCCGACGTGAGGCGCGCCTGCTGCCCGACAAGTGCCTTCGGCTCGCGGTCGAGACGGGGCGCGTGTAGTGCAACCGGTTCCGCGAGGCCTTGACGGCTTGGTCGTCATGGGCTTCTAAGAACGACGCGTCGCGCGGTGGGCTTCCACCTGCACCATCGCATCGAGGCCGCTCGTCGGCCAAGGTAGCCGCCTTAGCTCAGTTGGTTAGAGCGCTAGATTGTGGATCTAGAGGTCACCCGTTCAACCCGGGTAGGCGGTACCAATGAAAACAATGCGTCAGGCATCAAGCCGCAGCGTCGACCCCGGCGCTCAAGCGCGATGCTGTCTACCTGCTGCCCACCCGATCAAGGGTGGCCTGTGACGCGCGCCAGCAGCTCACAATCGAGACGCTAGCGCCGCCGTTCGTCAAACCACCGGCAGCTGCACTGCATTCGATTCGGCACGAATTCAGAATGAGAACGGTCGGTCTCGGGTGATCATCGAGCGTCACGGCCTTGACTGACCTCAGCCTCCTCGCTGAACTGAGTGGGCTGGGCGGTCGGGCTGCGGCTTGATCCTGATGGCAGAGCGAAAAGCCGACGGGACGGGTGGATGTCAATGACGGCCACTTCGGCCGCACTTGAGGGCTTGTCATTGATAGCCGCACGGCACGGCGGCACGCTGGGTGCCAGGATCGATCTTCAGCCTGGGCTCACATGCGGGACACGTACCTTTGCCAGCAGGCTCTCGGCATCAATTCGCCGTGGTTGGTCGCTTAGTCCGACTTCCGGATTCACGCTGCTGTTCGACGCGCTCGCCATGACGTTGATCATCCACATGCCGGTCGCGGCTGCCGCCCGCATGCTCGGCTATCACCACACCAACTTCTGGCGCGTCGCGCACCACTACGTCGAGCGGGCGCCGCGAGACCTCGATCTGTCGGCGTCGAAGCGCGTGTGCGTCGACGAGACGGCCGCCAAGCTTGGGCACACCTGCATCACGCTGTTCATCGACATCGACGCACGTAAGGTAGTCTTCATCGCCGAAGGGCGCGGCGCCGGCGCGGTTGCGCAGTTCCCGGATTGGGTTCACGCGCACAACTGCGACGCCGCGCGCATCGAGGGAGTCTGCATCGACGTGAGCGGCGCCGACATCGGCGGCGTGGCCGAGAAACTCACCGAGGCCGAGACCACCTTCGAGGGTGGCTCACGACGGACTTGTTTCAGCGGTGGCACGAAGCCCGGACGGGCCGGACGGCGAGCTGCTGGCAACAAGGGCGGAGGACGGTACCGCGAATCGTCGAGCCCCCGACAGATCAGGAGATTGCGCCGGTTGCACACGGCAGCGCGGTGATCTGTCATCGTCGAGTGCTCGCACCGTACATAACAAGTGCACAGTCTACCGAAGAAATAATCTTGCAGTCATCTGAGAAATTGCTATAAACAATGTTTAGACCGACCTCGACCGATCTACGGGGGACCCAATGTCGGACCTACACAGCAAACTCACTAGTAGCATTCTCGATGATATAAACATCGAACACGGACCACGTGACGTGCTCGTGCCATTTTTCATCCGTGTGACCGAGCAGCTCGCGCAGCGTGGACTGAACCTCGCTTTCGAGCCTTTCGATGTATTGGTGAAGGCAAATCAGGAGAATAGAGATACGTGGCGACCTCTGATCCCGCTGTTCGATCCCACTTATGGCTTCGAACCGAGTGAGGGCTTTGTAATTGTAGGTCGCAACCCCGATGGTAATATTGTCGCCACACAGGCCGCACGTTTCTACGACTGGGCGGCGACGTCATTCAAGAGCGAGGCCGAAAGCCTCAGGCTGTTCTATCGGGACCCCGAAAATGCTCGCCAACCTCGTGAGACATGCACCGTTTCCTCCAGGAATGGCGAGCGCGTCAGCGGCCGCGTGGTCTTCTCGGGCGGCGGATGGTATAGACGGGACTACCGCAAGCAATGGCTGTCCGGGCTACTCCCTCGCCTATCGCGCGCCTATGCACTGACGCGGTGGGATTCGCAGCATACGATCAGTATCATGGCCGAAGCCGTCGTAGATGGCGGAATGGCCCGGCGGTGCGGCTACACCAACATCGAGTATTCCGTCGATCTCAGAGGTGGTCCGGTCGGCGATGTGAGATGTGCGCTGGTATGGATGGACACGGAACAGCTGATCGATGATCTCGTCGCCTTCAACGCAATGGACTTGTCCGATTTCATTGCGCGAACGGAGCGCGCCGCGGCCTGAGCTGGTCAACCGAGCTCCGGCAGACAGTCGCCTTGTTCCATGACGATCCGCCGGCGCAAACGGGTTACCGTGGTCACACCGTGGTGAGTTGCGCCGACTACAGGATCGAGCCCGTGGAAGTCAGTATTGTAGGGAACGTTCCGCACCACATCAGGTGAAAATGTCAGCGTCTCCGTTCGCCAGCCTTGAGCGAATGTCTCCAGCACGATACGGGGCACCAGGGCAGCTCTAGCCAACTCAAAGCACGTTGCGTGCGCAGCGCGCGATAGTCGCTCGGGAACATACACCATTCGCCACTCGGTTTTCTGGGTCAGCACCGCTGTGCAAGCGAAGTTTTTGGCGAGAAATCGGCAAAGCGTGTGCTGATCGTGCGCATACCCGGCGCCAAGCTCGGCACAAACGCGGTCCAGGGCGCGCATCACGCCGTCAGGGTCGATTATCACAGCGTGTTGCATAGGTGCTTCCACATCGAATGACGCATCTCTTCAATGGTATCCCGTTCGATACAAGTCGGCATTAGCATGGAGCAGTTATCGCTTCCGGCGCGCCAATCGGGACGGCAGCATCGTCAGCGCTGGCGATCTCTGCGAGGCAAGATACGTTCAGTGTCCAGGTGACGCTCGAGTCACCGAACGACAAACTCGACTCGCCGCCAAGCATTTCGGCCACCAGCTCGTTCAGCACTTCAGAGCCGAAGCCGGTCCGCTTAGCCGGGCTGATCTTGCCCGGAACACTCTCCTGCCAGATAAACCGCAAAGCTTCCCCCCCTTGCTCTGCCACCGTGCGCTCCCAGAAGATGTCGAGCTTCCCTCCAGCATCCGCGAGCGCACCATACTTCGCGGCATTCGTTGCTAATTCGTGAAACGCGAGGCCCAGCATCTGCGCAGGTTCCGGCCGGAGAATGGTTGTTGGCCCCGACAGCGTAATGCGTCGGTCGTGCGTGCCAACACCGAATGCGGAGACCTGGGACCGGAGTAACTCAGCGATGTCGAGGCCGCGCCAATCGACGCCTACGAGCAGATCGTGGGACTTCGCAAGGCTGCGGATCCGTGCGTGAAAGTTCTTCTGGAATGTCTGCACATCGCCGTCTTCGGCCGACGAACTGCGCGCCATGCCTGAGATCACGGCGAGGAGGTTCTTCACACGGTGCGAGAGTTCGCGCACCACCAGATTCAGATGGGCGCGTTGCTCACGCTTTTCCGTCTCATCGTGGGCGATTGCGAGGACACGCACAACAATTCCATTTTCGTCGACGATCGGCGTGATCGTCACGTCGAGCGCGACTGTGCGTCCACGGACTGTCACGATATCAGCATCGAAACGCGTCGCTGTTCCGCCTATTGCCAGCGACAGATGGGCCTCGACGAAGCTGCGGTCTTTATCCTGCCAGAGTGAGATCCAATTGGCATTGTTCGCGGTTGGATCATCATTACGATCGAGTACCTTCATACCCGCCGGGTTGATGTACATCAGCGTTCCGGACAGACTTATGACCGAGATCCAGTCGTTGCTGGCAACGAGAACGCGCTCGTTGAAACGCTCGGCATCGCGGGCCGCTGCGACCGATTTCGCCTTGTCGGTAGCGCTACGGAAAATGACGCTGTAGCCGAGATACGTTCCCTCACCGTCGATCAAGGGGGATGCGACCAGTGAAACGGGGATTTCGCGACCGTCTTTATGAATGCGAACCGTGTCGTGCATCAAAGAGCGGCCCTGCGCCAACTCGGAGGCACCCATGCCGCGGGCCCACTGCCGCTGCGGTGGAAAGAGCGGTCGCATCGATTGGCCGACCATTTCCGCCGCCGAGTAGCCGAACAGGCGCGTCGCGGCTGCGTTCCATGTCAGGACGTGGCCTGAAGCGTCGACCGACGCTATGGCATCGGTCGACGACATGACGATGGACGCAGCGAGTTCAGCGAACCGTGCCTCCTCCTTCGTCGCGCCCTCGTCGCGAACCAGGACGACGATGACGCCATTATTTCCTATCGACTGCAGCCGGCACGCGGTGATCAGAGCGAGGAACGTCGCGCCACACTTCTTGCGGCGGGTACTATGAACCTTGAGACAGGATTGGTGCTCCAGTCGCGAAACAAACTCGGCGAAGCCGCCATGATGCTCACAAGGGATCAGCGTATACACGGAATTGCCGAGCATCTCGGCCTCCGTATATCCGAACAGTTTCTCCGCTGATTGCGACCAGTGGAGGATCGTTCCCTCTGAATCGACTTGATAGGCGCCAAGGCCGCCAGCACTTGCGGCCATCGACATCATTGCGTGGATGTCATCGAGCATTGCAGCAATCCGCTACGAGGGCCTCACGCGCGAAGCTGGCAGCCGCCGCAGTCGAAACGACCTGCCGTAACGACTGGCCGGATACGGACCGGCTCGCCCGATGGTTGGTCTGAATGACGCCGGACCGCACGGTCGGGAAAACAATCGGCAATGCCCGAGGATTTCCGACTGGCTGCAAGACCGTCTCGACCAATTGGCGAAAGCGCGAACATACAGTCAGTCGGTAGCACGCAGGCTCACTCAGAATGCAACTGCGTTCGCAGTTGGCATCAAATGCGACGGAGCATTAAGCGGTATGATCGATGCGCCATTGCTTGATTTCGCGCCATCGAGACGACGTACCGAGTTGCGGAAATACAGTACCTGGCTGATGGCCGCGCGCACCTCGTCGACACTGAATGGCTTTGAGATCAAGAATGTCGGCTCGGGGCGCAAGCCTGTGAGCAGTCGGTCAGGATATGCCGTGATAAATATCACCGGCAGCTCGCCTGCTTCCAGAATTTGATGAACCGCGTCGATGCCGTTGCTACCATCTGCGAGCTGTACGTCGGCAAGGATAAGGCCAGGCCGGCGGACCCGGACCGCATCGACGGCCGCCCGATGGGTTCGCACGCGACCGATTACATCGTGGCCGAGACCGGTCACGATACGCGCGAGGTCGCGCGAGATGAAGACTTCATCTTCGATGATCAGAACATTGGTCTTGCTCTGGCGAGACACGTCCGAATGTGCGGCAGCAAGCAATTTTTCTACTTCGCTCTCATCGATGTTGAGCGTCTGGCCGATTTCATGGTGGCTGAAGCCTTCGAGGGCAGACAGCAGGAACGCGAGACGGAGTTCCAAGCCAAGCTTTTCGAGAGGCTTGAGGTCGTCCGGGCACGGATCCTTCTCCTGATCCCTGAGGGTTTCCAGGTGTGCGCCGACCGGCCCGAGGAAGATTGCGATAAGCGAGCGATAGAGCCGTACACGCAGGGACACTGTCTCCCGATCGCCGGGCTTGCCCTCGGTGAGCAGGTGTATTGCGGCAACGGCGAGCGCATCGCCGGATTTCTGACTGCCCATCAAGGCGCGCGCGAATCGCCTCAGATAAGGAAGGTGGTGGCTGAGCCCACTGAGCTTGTTCATGTAACCCCCGCTATACGAAGTTCAGTTTCGAGCACACTACGCTCGGTGACTTAAGTGATAGTAAAGCTCGTCAGAACTTGGAGAGCACACGGTCTGGTTGCGAATTCATGCGAAACGCGCCATGTTGATCGTCGACGGATTATCCGACGGATGATAAATTCGCCTGATTTTGGGCTATTGCGTATGCGTAGTTGTGTGAGATGATCCCCGCCGCAACACGAGACACTCCAATGACCTCATCCGCCGTTAACTACCGGAAAGGATTCGCGTTTCGCGTCCTGTCGACGGTGATGCTTGCGATGATGATGGCGACAGTGCAAGGCAGTTGCTCGAATTGCTCGATCGGCCAGGTCGTATTGATGCGCGGCACCTTCGCATTGCCAGTCGTTTTAATCTATTTGTGGTGGCGCGGAGGTTTTTCGGACCTAATTGCGACCCATCAGTGGACGGGCCACTTAGCTCGTGGTTTGCTGGGCGGCACATCGCTCGTATTGACATTTCTCGCCATTCGTTCGCTACCACTGCCTTTGGCCACGGCGCTCACCTTCCTCGCTCCGGCATTCGCGAGTCTGGGAGCCACGGTGTTGATCGGAGAGCGTCCGTCGATCGCGACTGCCAGCGCCATTCTCTTCGGCATAATCGGTATTCTCTGTGTTTTTCTGTCGGTCGATCAGGGCTCGGTGCTGGATGCTGATAATCTGGGCGTCGCCTACGGGGTAGCTGGCGCCATTTTTATGGCCGCATCGATGATCCAACTGAAGCGCCTGTCGCTGACCGAATCTGCCGGCACCGCAACATTCTTCTTTTCATGCGCCACTACGATCTTCGGGATTACAGCTTCGTTCATCCAATGGGGCTCGATCACGACGAGTGACGTCGCCTACGGCGCGCTCGCAGGCGCGCTAGGCGCCGGCGCTCATCTGGCACTTGCAGAATCGGTGCGTCACGCGCCCCTGTCACTCGTGGCGCCCGTGGACTACCTTTTGCTGATTTGGACGCTGGGCCTGAACTGGTTGCTATTCGATCAGCCTATTGGACCTTTGGCGCTGATCGGTATAATCGTCATTCTCCTTTCTGTTTGGCGACTTCGCACAGCAAATGGGTTACTCGTTCGGCGGTGAGGGACTTTCCGCCGGCCGGCTCGTGCGCAGCCGCCTGCTCGATCGGGACTGGGCGCGGACTGCATATGCTTCAACTCGCCTAAATTGTATGGCACTCTTGATGTGCCGAATTCACGGCGCCTGAACGTTCGGCGGATAGTGTGTGAGCAGGTCGACTGTCCGACCAGTTGTGCACGAGCCGCCCGATGTCCCAACCAACTTCGATCGATATCATCGTTCCGACCTTCAACCGGTCGTCCCTGCTGCAACGTACGCTCGCGAGTATCCAGAGCGCCGTGCGGCCAGCCGGCCTGGACCTCGGCATTATCGTCGTCGATAACAACTCGACCGACGACACGCGGGCCGTCGTAGAAGCGTGGATGGATCGGTACGACGGGCGACTTCGCTATCTGTTCGCAGCCAAGCAGGGACGATCGCCGGCGCTAAACGCGGGCATTTGCGCCTCGCGCGCGGAACTCATCGGGATGATCGACGACGACGAGGAAATCGACGGCCAGTGGTTGACCGAGATCGAACGCCATTTTGCCGACCCGGCGCTCGATTTTCTCGGCGGGCCGTGCCTACCGAACTGGGGCGAACTCACGGCGCCGGACTGGCTGCCACTGACCCACGGCGGACTGATCGGCTGGATCGTGCCGGCCGAGCACGATTTCGATTATGCGGCAGACAATCCCGCCTACATGGTCGGTGGAAACGCAATCGTTCGCCGGCACCTCTTCGACAAGGTTGGCCTCTATCACACCGGCCTCGGGCGCACCGGCAAGAACGCAAACGGTGGCGAGGATCTCGAATTCTTCGGCCGGTTGATCGCGGCCGGTGCTAAAGGCCGCTATGCGAGCCGGATGATCATCTACCATCACATTCCGCTTGAACGGCTCGATCGCGGCTTTTTCCGAAAGCGCAGCTTCTGGGACGGCGTCAGCATCGGCTTCGTCAGCCGCACGCAGCGTGAACCGGTCCCGCACATCGCCGGCATCCCGCGTTACTTCGTGCGGATGGCTGGCGAAGGTGCACTCCGCAGACTGTCGATGAAAGCCTGTGCGCAGGCCGAGCGCTTTGCCGGCGAACTACGACTGCTCGAGTTATGCGGCCGCGTCTACGGCCGTTACCTTTATTCGGGACGCTAGTCGCATGGTCGGCCAAGCGGCGCAGGCCAACCCGACCAGGGCAAGCGCGCCTCGGCTCGCCCATATCGACGGGCTACGCGGCGTGGCGATCCTCGCAGTCGTACTGTACCACGCCTACGCTCGCCGACCGGAACTGATGCCGTTCGGAGCGTACTATGCCGTTCCACCGCTGTCGGTCGGCTGGGTCGGCGTCGAGCTGTTCTTCATGATCTCGGGCTTCGTGATTTTCATGACGCTCGAGCGATCGCAATCGCTCGCCGTGTTCGCCTGGCAGCGCTGGCGTCGTCTTTTTCCGGCGATGCTCACAGCCACGGTGCTCATTGTCGTTACGGCGCCGCTCTTCGCCGAACGCCCGCAAGGACCAATCGGCTGGCTCGATCCATTGGTCGGCCTGACCTTCATCGACCCGAAATGGTGGAGCCTTCTGCTTCGGGTCGACGTAAAGCCGCTCGAAGGAGCATTCTGGTCGCTTTTCGTAGAAGTGCAATTCTATGCGGTGGCGGCTCTTGCCTATTTTGCCTTAGGCCGGCGCGGGGCGATCGCGGCGATCGTCGCGGTGCTGCTCCTCGCGACGCTCGCTCAGTCCGGCCTATTGCCGGCGGGGTCCTTCCTGCAGCGCGCACTGATCGCGCTGACGGACCGTTTGGGCGGCAGCTACTACGGCTGGTTCATTGCCGGCGCCGCGCTCTATCTCCACGCGCGCGACCGGCGACCGACGATGCTTTGGCTGGCCTTGGCAGGACTCGCGACGTCGGTCGCACTCGCCGCCCCGCCCGGCTCCTGGATTGTGGGCAAGTTGGCTCTGGTGAGCGTCGCCGCGTTGTTCGTCGCAGCGCTCTGGTGGGCGCCGTTGCAGCGCCATCTAGAGCAGCAGATATGGCAATTCCTCGGCTTCGTCAGTTACCCGCTCTATCTCGTCCACGAGAACATTCTGGTTGCACTGACGGTGAAGCTTGCTCGCACAGTGCCAGTCATTCCTGCGGGCCTGCTCCCAGTTGTCGGGATCGCTTTCGTGGTCGTGTTGGCCTGGCTCGTTGCACGTTACGCCGAAACGGCTGTGCGACGTCTCCTGCCGGCGCCGCGCGCCCAGACGTCTCCGCACCTCGCAACCACGGCCGCGCGTCCACTGCACGCGTAGTCGACAGCACCCTGCGATCAGCTCGATCTTATCCAGACGCAAACCACCCGCTTCCAGAAATAAATTCTGCAAGCGGGCGACGATCTTACCGCGACGGCTTTGGCGTGGTCTGCGGCAACTCTTCTCGCACGTAGCGTCCTGTCGCTGCTGTCAACGCGAGCAGGATATAGATCGGCCAGGTGAACCCCTGCGTCAGGAACGTGCCAGCGACGCAGAACCCGACCAGCGCGGCGAACACCGCCAGTGCCATCGCCTGCACAGGCGGCGGTGCTCGAGCCTGCTGCAAGCGCTTTATCGAGTGATCCGTCGACATCAGACAGACGACGACCATAGCCACGAACGTTATGATTCCGGGAAAGCCCGTTTCGGAGAGCACGTTGAACCACGTGGAATGCACTGCGTGGTTGGTGCCGTCCCAATGGTCGCTGTAAAAGAAGTAGTTGGCCACGAAGTTATCGAGGCCGACGCCCGTCAATGGACGTGAGGTCGCCATCTTCCAGGCAGCACCCCAGGCGTAGATGCGGCCCATCGCCGACTCGTCGATCCCCTCCTCGTGCGCGCCTCCGGACGCACGCTTGTTAATGCCCATCGCGACGAACAGGAGCAACGCCGCCGCGCCCCCGACGCTGATGAGCAGCAATTTGTTCTTCACCTTGCGCCAACCGACGACGCCAAACACGGAGAGAATACCGAGCAGGCCGCCGCGGCTCTGGGTGCAGATGATCGCCCAGATCATCAGCGCCGATCCTACAGTGCCGAGCAAGATGTTGAACCAGCCCATTCGACTTACGATGAGCGAAACGGCGAAGCCCAACGGAAACAGCAGGACAAGCGACAGGTCGTTGGGATCACCGAGCACCGAACCGATATCGCGGGAAATCGTCACGCGCGTTTCCTCGACGAGCCCGATCCCGGCAAGCTTGTTGGAGATGGCAACGATCGAGACCGCGATACCTGCAATGATGAAGGCGCGGGCCGCAAGCGCGAAATCGCCAGGCCGCCTGACCAGCCACGCGATGGCCAACGCCATGACGAAGATCTTCCAGTAGGTCTGCGACCAATAGGTAAGCGCAGTCGGGCGATTGACCGCGAACGCGACACCGATCGTCGTCAGTGCGAAGAACACGGCGAGCAGCTTCAATTCCCTCGACCAGAAGGGCCGAATCTCCCGCGACAGGAAGACATGCCAGCTGAGCACCATAAGCGTCGGCATCGCGACCAGCGTCGGAATCCTCAACGGATTGAGAAACAGGAATGCTTCGTGAATGCGGAAGAACGAGAACACGATGAAGATCAGGCACAGAATGAAGGGGATACGGAACGCGACGATGATGGCGATCGGAAGTACCGCAATGGCGATCGGTGCAACCGCGGACAGCGGCGCGGGTAGCGTGAAGAACGGCACTGCGATCAGCAACGTCGCGAGCGTCGCGGCGACGAACTGGCCGAGCCGTGTGGCCATCAGGCCCTGACTAGCCACCACGTGCATGAGCTGCCCTCGTGAGCCAAGCAGGCTGCAATACCGCCGGCAGCCTGACCAACCGAAGCGCCATTGCGAGCACGACCAGCACTCCGCCGGCAGCGATCGACCAGGCGATCCTGAGCCACACGATTTCGGGAGCGGGAGCCGCGGCGACGAACACGACGGCGGCGATGGCCAACAACACCGCGCGCCCCGCCGGATACGGAATGGGCGCCAAGCTGTGCCCATCGTAGAGAAACAGCATCAACCTGACCGCGTGGCCAAGGATCATCGCGATCAGCGCACCAAGCACGCCAAACATCGGGATGAAAACGGCATACCCGATGACAGCGGCGACAGCACCCGCGATGTTGACGCCCATCACGGAGAGCCCGGTCGGTCGTAGGTGACTGCCGACGTTGGATAATGTGTTGAGCTCGTTCATTACGCACACGAAAACGGCTGCCGGCAGCAACGCGATTGCTGCGTGGTAGCCCGACGGAAACACGATATGGATGAACACCGGTGCGGCGAGATTGATGGCGACCGCACCGCCAATCAGGATCGCGACGCCGAAGCCCCACTGTTCGGCGCTGCGGCGTTGGCCGCCGGGCTCCATGAGCACTGCCATGCGCCGTGCGATCCACCACAGCGCGAAGGGTTGCAGGGCGAGCGAAGTCGCGAGGCCGAGCTTGATGGCGAGTGCTAGATGCGCGATCTCCGCGTCCGATACACGACCGGACAGGAACCAGCGGCTGAGACTTCCGACCGCGAACGTGGCGATCCCGGATATCACGAGAGGCGAGCCATACGACGCGGCCCGGAAGAAACCACGCGAGGAAAAAGCGATCGAATGTCTGCGCCAGTAGAGGACCGTCAGCAGTATCGCTATCGCAATGGCGATGATGGCGTTGGCGATGAGCAGGCCCTCGGCGCCGAAGCCGAGTGAAAAGACCGCCCACATCGTCGAGACCTGGATCAGTGAACGTGACACCGAGAAGGCAAAGATGCCGGCCGCGCGCTGGTTGAGCCGCAGCCACATCAACGGCATGTCGATCAGAGCGGTAACGGCAGCGCCCGCCAACGCCCAGCGCATGGCGCTCATTTCGATACCGATCGACAGCGCCGCGACCAGCAGCGGCGCGATCAGTTGAAGCAGCAAACCGAGGACCAGTGCGGCGACGAGGGCCGAGCCGAGAAATTCCGCCGCCACGCGGCTGCGCTCCTTGTCGGTCCCGGACGTGCTCGCGAACCGCAGAAGACATTCTCCGTGGCCGAGCGCCAGCACGAGACCGACGACTTCGATCAAGCTGATCGCGACGTCCAGCCGCCCGAACTCCGCCGGCGCCATGTACGCCGCGGCGAGCGGGATAGTCAGTAACGCGATGCCCCTGTCGAAGAACACGCTCGCTACATAGTAGACGACCGGAGATACACGCACGCGTGCGGAACTATTGGTCCCATCTGTCGCTGCAGACTGTGCGCCGGAGGCGGGAAGTGCCGTCATCATGCCACCCGATAAGCCTTGCCGGCAGGAGGGAGCGCCGCAAGAATGCGACCCGCAAATCCCGCAATGGATGTCGCATGCCATGTGCCGGCCAGCCGATCGCCCGACTGTACCAAGCGAGCGTTAATCAATCGGCGGTGCCGCCATGGCCAACTGCGCTTGGCGTCCCGTATTCCTCACGCGCGGCGGTACGCTCCACGACGGCTACCAAATCCGTCATACGCTGCAGAGATCACCGATACGTCATCGTCGGCGGTCCGGCCGAGAAGCCGGCCCAGCCCGTCGACCAGCGCTGCGGCAATGGCGGGGTCGGGCGTCGCCGCGAGCGACCCGAGCAACTCGGCCATGCCTTGGTAGCCGACCTGCATGCCACCGGGCAGACGCGCCTCGATGAAGCCGTCGGAGAACAGCACGAGCCGTTCTCCCGGACGAAAGTCGAATTCAACGGTCTCGAAGTTGGTGCCCTCGAACATGCCGACCGGCGTGCCACCATCGCCGATGAAGCGCACCGTGCCGTCCGCTGAGATCAGTGCCGGACGTGGGTGGCCAGCGACGCACACTTCGCCATGCTGGCGGGCGACGTCAATGACGGCGTAGGCGATCGTGCTGTAGCGCTCGGAATTGGCGAAATCGACGAAGCGCCGGTTGAGACGGCTGACCACCTCACTTGCCGACGACGAGTCGGCAGGCCCGGACGAGCCGGGACGCAACTCACCTGGGTCGCCGCGCAGATCTAGCGCGATCGATGTGGCGAGCAAGGCCGCCGGCGTGCCGCTACCCGACACGTCGACTGCATACATCGCGACCTCTCCCGATGCGCGTGCGATGGCGCCGATCATATCGCCTGACAGCACGCACTCAGGCCGCACCCCGCACGACATCACGAAGCCGTTGCAGCGCATCACGGGCGGTGGCATCAGCCCCGCCTGCAACTCGGCGGCGGCACCGAGGTCTCGCCCGATTCGCTCACTGTCCTTGCGCAGTGCATCGAACGAGCGCTGCAGCTTGTTCGATGCATTGAGCAGCCCCTTCTGGCGCTGCACGGTGCGCATGCCGGACGCCACCCGCGCCAGCAGTTCGGCAGACACGAACGGCTTGCAGACGAAGTCGGCGGCCCCGGCGTCGAGGCCATCGACGATGTGATGGCAACGTCCGGATAGCAGGATGATATGGACCGGCTGCCCGAGCACCTCCTGGATCACGCCGCACAACGAGATCCCGTTCATGCCGGGCAGATCGACATCAGTGATCACCACGTCGGGATCGTGCACGGCCAGCAGATCAAGCGCTTCTTCAGCGTCTTCGGCAGCCAGCGTCCGGTAACCCTCCCGGCGCAGGATCATGGTGAGCATCGACAGAACGGAGCTGGTGTCTTCGACGACCAGTACCGTCCCACGCTGAATACACCCGACCGACCCGTTACCCATCTGAGTACCCGCGTCACCGACCGTGGCCCCGCGCGCCATCATTGTCCCTTGCCCGTCGCCATGACCTGCACCGTCGAAAACACGATACCGATGTCGGTCCTCAGCCATTCCTTCCAAGAGCTCATGCGCGCCGCGTAGGCATGGTCGTAGAGCACCTTGTTGCGCACGTCCTCGATCGATTCGTCGTAGGCTTGGTTGACCTGGGCGAGACCGGTAATGCCCGGCTTCAGCCCGTAGGTACGCTCGGTGTAGAACGGAATCGCCGTTTCGAGGCGCGCGAAAAATACCGGCCGCTCGGGACGCGGACCGATCACCGACATCTCTCCGCTCAGCACATTGAAGCACTGCGGGAGTTCGTCGAGCCGCGTCTTGCGCATGAAGCGGCCGACAGGCGTGATGCGTGGATCATTCTTTGCAGCCCAAATCGCGCCCGAACGCTGCTCGGCATCGATGTACATGGTGCGGAACTTCCATAGCCAGAATAGGTGCGTCGCCTCCTCGGTCTGACGACCGACGCGCAGCTGGCGATAAAAGATCGGCCCGCGCGAGGTGAGCTTGATGGCGAGCG
>Ga0247831_1005559_pt1 | contig 15627 bp, 15 predicted proteins | sample LaCruzMarch2015__9_FD_192406 | JGI IMG/M metagenome (GOLD analysis project Ga0247831, IMG submission 192406) | Freshwater microbial communities from meromictic Lake La Cruz, Castile-La Mancha, Spain - LaCruzMarch2015_1m | ecosystem: Environmental > Aquatic > Freshwater > Lake | place: Spain... | reverse complement strand
GCCGAGGGCCGCCGACCGGTAGATCGCGTCGACCACGCGGTGCGCGGTGAGGGCGATGGTGAGGTCGGGGTAGGCGGGCGTGCCGTGGCGTGCGGCGCGGACGAACTCGCCGTCGGGGTTCATCGACCCCGCCTGCATCGGGTCGGTCACCTCTTTCAGAGCGTCCCCGCCCAGGGTGCCGGTGGTGCCGTCGGCATCGGTCCAGTGGACGGGTCCGAACCAGTCGTCGCCCTCGATCACGATGTGGCGCCGCTCGCAGAACACTTCCACCCGGCGCAGGCTGGGCCGGGCGAGGTTGTCGTGCCACACGCTGGTGAGGGTGCCGGTGGCGCCGTCGCGGAACACGATGGTGGCGTTGGCGACGTCCTCGATGCCGTCGATGCCGTGGAAGTTCGCCGTCGCGGCGCTGACGCGGGCGATGTCGCCGATGAGGAAGCGGAGCATGTCGACGTCGTGGATGCTGTGCTCGAGCATCGTGCCCGCCCCGGCGAGATCCTTGTTCCCCCGCCATGTCGAGGCGTAGTGGCCCTGCACGGGGATGAACTGGTCGTCGCGGAAGACGACGGTCATGACGCGTCCGGCCGCCGGGTCGGTGATGAGGTGGCGGGCCCACAGGTACGCGGGCGAGCGGCGCAGGATGAGGCCGACCTGGTTGGTGACGCCCGCGGCCATCGCTCGGTTCGCCATTTGCTCGGCGAGGTCGGTGGTGATGGCGAGCGGCTTCTCGCAGAACACCGCGAGGCCACGGTCGACGGCCTTGGTGAGGAGCCGTGGGTGCTCGCTGGTCCAGGTGCAGATGTAGACGGCATCGCAGGTGTCGAGCAGTTCGTCCTCGGTGGCGCACACGGTGTGGCCGGACGCGGCGGCGAAGGCGGTGGCACGCTCGGTGTCGGGGTCGTACACGCCGGCACGGACGACGCTGCACTCGGCCTCGGCGCCGCTGCGGCGGAGGCTCTTCGAGTGGTAGGTGGCGATGAGGCCGGCCCCGAGGAACCCGACCCGCAAGGGAGTGGTGGTCATCGGGGGGCGACTCTAGGTGCCGGCCCGAGGAAGTCGGACCTCGCGTCGTCATGCAGACGGCACGGCGCTCGCCCGACGGCACCCGAGGTGTGGCCCTCGGTCACGTCTGTTCGATTTCGATTCCGGATGACGCAAGACCGGCGACGTCAGTACGTGGCGACCTGGGGCGCGAACGGCCCGAAGTCGAACAGACGTGACTGCGACATGTGCCGGGGTGCCGACGACGTCGGCCTAGTGCGCCCACGACACGATGCGGTCGGCGACCCTCGCGGCTTCGGCGGCGTTGTGGGTGACCATCAGGGCCGAGGTGCCGGTGGCGCGCAGCACGCGGGCGAGGTCGTCGGCCAGGCGGTCGTGGAGCTCGCGGTCGAGGCCGGTGAGCGGTTCGTCGAGCAGCAGCACCGGCGGCGCCGGGGCGAGTGACCGGGCGAGTGCGACACGCTTGGCCTCGCCGCCGCTGAGCGATGTGACCGACCGTCGCTCCACGCCGGGCAGGCCCACCAGCTCCAGCAACTCAGCCACACGCGCCGCACGCTCGGCCTTCGGGCGATGCTGCATGCGCAGGCCGAACTCGACGTTCTGGCCGACGTCGCGGTGGGGGAACAGCTGCTCGTCCTGGAACACCATCCCGATGCCACGCCGGTGCGGCGGCAGCTCGGTGATGTCGACGCCACCCGACCGCACCGTGCCGGCCTGCGGCACGAGCAGTCCGGCGATCACGCGCAGCAGCGTGCTCTTGCCGGCGCCCGACGGGCCCTGCAGCGCGACCACCTCGCCATCGGCGACATCCAGATCGACATGGTCGAGCACCGTGCGATCACCGAACACCACCACCACCACGCCGCGGACCTCGAGCATCAGCGCGATCCTGGCCGATCGCCCGCCGGATCGCCCATTGCATCGACCGCCACGAGCACCGTCACCGTGACCGCGGCCAGCAAGACCGACAGCGCCGATGCCTGCGCCCGCGGGATGTCGCCGGCTCGGCCGAGCAGGCGGCCGATCGCGATCGGCAGCGTCTCGTTGCCCGTGCGTGTGAGGAAGGTGGTCGCTCCGAACTCGCCGAGCGAGATGGCGGCGGCGAAGCCGGCACCGGTGACGAGCGGCCGGCGCACCAGGCGCACATCGATCTCCCACCACCGCCGCAACGGCGATGCACCCAACGTCGCCGCCGCGTCGAGCCACGCGTCGGGCCGTGCGCGCAGCACGGGCAGCACGGCCCTCACCACGAACGGCACCGCCACCAGCGAGTGACCCAGCGGCACCAGCCACCAGGCGCCGCGCCAGTCGACCGGGGCTTGGTCGAACGTGATGAGCATGCCGAAGCCGATGGTCACCGCCGACGTGCCGAGCGGCAGCATCACGCCCACGTCGAGCAGCCGACCGCGCCGACGCGCCCCGGAGATCGCCAGCGCCGCCAGCGCGCCGACGGTGACGCTGATGACCGTGGCCACGACGGCGAACCGCAGGGACGTGGCGATCGAAGCGAGCGGGTCGACGCCCAGCGCAGCGCCCGGCCGAACGGCCCGGTCGTTGCCGAGTGTTCGCCAGGCTGTCAGGGACCAGCGGCCGCCCGGCCGCAGCGACGACGTCACCAGCGCCACCAGCGGGGCGGCCATCAGCACGGTGGTCGCCGCCACCGCAGCCGTGACGCCGAGGCGTGTGCGCATGGTGCGCGGCCGTGCCCGCTCGACCGATCGCAGCGGCAGTTCCGACGAGCGGCGGGTGCGTCCGGCCACCACCAGCAGCACGGCCAGGATCAGCAGCTGCAGCACCGACAGCACGGCCGCGCCGCCCACATCGCCGAGCTGCGTGGCCCGCCGCGCGATCTCGACCTCGATGGTGGCGTGCGCCGGGCCGCCGAGGATCTGCACCACGCCGAACGACGTGAAGGTGAACAGGAACGTGATCATCGCCGCGGCCATGATCGACGGTCGTAGCAGCGGCAGCGTCACCTCACGCGTCGCCTGCCACGGGCTGGCGCCCAACGTGCGTGCGGCGTGCACCAGGTCGGCCGGCAGTTGCGCCCACACCGTGCCGACGAGACGGACGACGACGGCGACGTTGAAGAACACGTGGGCGATGACGACCGCGGTGGCGGTGCCCAGCATCGCATCGGGCAACAGCGCGCTGAACGCCGCACCCACCACCACGGTCGGCAGCAGGAACGGCACGGTCACCACGGCCACCAGCAACCGCCGCCCGGGGAACCCCCAGCGCGCCAGCAGGTACGCCGGACCGAGCCCCACGACGAGCGTGGCGACCGTGCTGACGACGGCCTGCCAGCACGTGAACCACACCACCTGCCGCAGGGCCTCGCGGCCGAGCACCTTCGACACCGCCGACCGATCGGCCACCTGCGCGAGCAGGGTGCCGACCGGCCATGCGTAGAACAGCGCGAGGAACGCGACCGGCACCACCAGCAGCGCCGGCCTCAGCCAGCGCGGCGGTGCGTCGATCAGCGCAGGACGGTGTCGGTCCATGCGTCGACCCACGCCTCGCGGTTCGCCGCGATGTCGGCGGGTGCCACGGTCAGCGGATCGGCGACGACCGTGGCGTACGCCGTGAACTCGGTTGGCGGTGCCACATCGGTGCGGGCCGGCCACACGAACAGGTTCAGCGCGACCTCCTGCTGGAACTCGGCGCCGGCGAGGAAGTCGACGAGCTGCCGTGCCTCGGCCTGGTGCTCGGTGCCGCGCAGCACACCGGCGAACTCGACCTGGCGGAAGCAGCTCGCGTCCATCGACGCGGTCGGTGCGTCGGTGCGGGGCGGGTCGGCGTAGATCACCTCGGCGGGCGGGCTGCTCGCGTAGCTGACCACCAGCGGCCGCGGCCCCTTGCCGCTCGACCCGCTGAACTGCTCGTAGTACGCGCTGTCCCACGAATCGACCACCTGCACGCCGTTGTCGCGCAGCGCTGCCCAGTACGCCTGCCACCCGTCGGCGCCGTACCGGGCGATCGTGGCGAGCATGAACGCCAGACCGGTCGACGACGCAGCCGGGTTCTGGGTGACCAGCAGGTCGCGGTACGCCGGGTCGATCAGGTCGTCGAGCGTCGTCGGTGGGGTGAGGCCCTTGTCGGCGAACCACGCGATGTCGTAGTTGATGCACACGTCGCCGAAGTCGACCGGCGTCACCTCGCCACCGGGCACCAGCGCGGTGAGTGCCGGGTCGATCGCGCCCAGCTCGGTCGAGGTGTACGGCTCGAAGACGTCGCCGTCGATCGCCCGCGACAGGAGCGTGTTGTCGACGCCCCACATCACGTCGCCCTCGGGGTTGCCGGCCGTCAGCACGGCTTTGCTGACCATCGTGCCGGCGTCGCCCGCCTGCACGATCGTCACGCCGATGCCGGTCTGCTCGGTGAACGAATCGAGCGCTGCGTTCAGCGACGTGTCGGCGGCAGGGAACGAGCCGTAGGTGACGAGCGTGATCGTGGTGCCGCCGGTGCCGCCGGTACTGACCGGGTTGCTGGCCGCGGTGTCGGCGGCGTCACTGCCGCACGCCGCCACGGCGAGCAGGGCGACGGCGGCGAGCGCCGTGCTGATGGATGCGGAGCGCTTCATGATGCCTCGGGGGATTCGTGGTGGGGGACGATGACGGTGAGGACGCCCTCGCGGACGCCGATGGAGACGGAGTCGCCGAGCGACTCGTTGCTGACGCCGAGGGTGCTGCCCGGCACCAGCCGGGCGTCGTTCAGCGGCCACCGTGCGCCGCTGACGGTGACGCCGTCGCAGGGGCCGTGCAGCGCCAGCAGTGAGAACACGCCGGTGGCGGCGAGGTGCAGCACCGTGGTGTGGCCCGGGTGCAGCACGCGCACCGACGAGCCACCGAGCTCGCCGCTCACCTCGCAGCCCGCCAGCACCGGGTCGCCCAAGGCGGTGAGCGCGCCGAGCAGGTGGTCGAGGCGGTCGCTCGTGGCCGGGCCCAGCAACGTCACGTCGGTGGCGCCCAGCGCGACTGCTCGGCGCAGGGCGAGCGTGGTGTCGGTGTGGTCCTTGTCGGGGTCGTACGGCTCGATCGGGATGCCGACCGCCCGTGCCGAGGCGAGCCCGGCAGCACTGATGCTGTCGAGGTCGCCGACGAGGTGCGTGGGCGTCAGCCCGGCATCGACGGCGGCGTCGTAGCCACTGTCTGCCGCGACGACGAGGTCGAACGACGCCGTGCCCGGTGTGATCGCCGTGCCTGGTGTGATCGGTCCGCCGCCGATGACGACGGCGATGTGCAGTGACATCCAGTTCCCTCCGCTGGCATTACCCAGATCAGGTTCGTGGGTCGGTGGCGGCGTCCACCCTCTCAGCCCGCCGTGTCCTGCGAGCTCCCCTTCGGTTGTGGTCGTGACTCTATCGCTGCTCGCGGTGCGCTTCGACCTGTGGCTCGGCCTCGAACTCCGGGGCGGGTGATGTGGCGCGGCGGGTGACGGTGACGACGGCGGCGAGGCCGATCACGACGAGCACCATGCCGACGATCTGGATCGGCACGATCGTCTGGTCGAGCAACAGGTAGGCCCAGCACACGGCGAGCGCCGGCTGGGCCACCTGCAGGATGCCGATCGTGCCCACCGGCACGGTGTGCTGCGCGTAGACGATCATGCCGTGGGCCAACGTGCCGGTCATGACCGACAGCAGCACGATGTACGGCACCGAGTGCGCCGTCACCTGCGTGAAGTTGCCCTGCACGAGCGTGATCGGCAGGATCGTGAGCGCGGCGATCGGCATGATCGACGCCATGATCCGCTGCACGCTCATGTCGCCGCCGCGCAGGCGTCGACTGGTGAGCAGGTAGGTCGCCCAGAACAGCATCGCCGCGAAGATCGTGATGTTGCCCGCCCACGTCGCGACGCTGTTCGACGGCACGTTGAACAGCACGATGACGAGACCGGCCAGCGAGATCAGCCCGAACCACAGCGCCCGCCCGTTGATCTTCTCCTTGAAGAAGATCGCTCCGGCCGGCACCAGGACGAGGGGCGTGAGCGTGCCGATGAACTCGGCGTTGGCGACGCTGGTCTTGGTGACCCCCGTGAAGAACGCCGTGATGTTCAGCCCGAACACGATGCCCGGCACGAGCGCGCGACGGAGGTCGGCCCGGGTGACCGTGCTGTGCTCGGTGAACCACAGGATCAGCGACCACAGGATTGACGTCAGCAGCATGCGCCAGAACGCGAGGGTGGGGCCGGGGATGCCGGCCTTCTTCACGATCGTCGAGCCGAGGCTGAAGAAGACGATCGCGAACCCGAGCGCGACGAAGCCGAGGGTCCGGGGCGACCGGTGTGACCGGGGTGACCCGTTCACGCAGTGGTGGCGCGACGGATGTCGGGCTCGATGTAGATGGTCATGTCGAGCGGCGCGGCGGCGCGGATCGCGACCTCGGTGCGGTCGACCGCGGCGGCCAGTTCGGCCATCGTCAGCGAGTGGTCGAAGTCGATCTTGGCCGCGACGATGATGTCGTCGGGCCCCAGGTGCATGCAGCGCAGGTGGATCAGCCCGTTCACCTGCTCGGCGCCGTTGATCGCGTGCTCGATCGCCTGGGTGACCTGCTCGCTCGTCGACTCGCCGATGAGGAGGCCCTTCATCTCGATGGCGAGGACGATCGCGATGAGCACCAGCAGGATGCCGATCGAGATCGACCCCACGGCATCCCAACGCGGGTCACCGGTGATCCGGGCCATCGTGAGGCCGCCGAGGGCGAGGAAGAGGCCGATCTCGGCGCCGACGTCCTCGAGCAGCACCACCGGCAGCTCCGGCGCCTTGGCGTTCTTGATGAACCACCACCAACCCTTGTCGCGTGGGCGGATGTGGTTCGCCTCCTTGATCGCGGTGCGCAGCGAGTACGACTCGAGCAGGATCGCGAAGATCAAGATGCCGTAGGCGACGCCGACGTTGCTGATCTCGTGGGGGTCGCTCAGCTTGTGGATGCCCTCGTACAGCGCGAAGAGGCCACCCATGCTGAACAGCACGAGCGCCACGACGAAGGCCCAGAAGTAGCGCTCGGGCCCGTACCCGAACGGGTGGATCCGGTCGGCCTGGCGCTTCCCCCGCTTCGAGCCGAACATCAGCAGTGCCTGGTTGCCGGTGTCGGCGAGCGAGTGCGCTGCCTCGGCCAGCAGACCGGCCGAGCCGGTGATGACGAAACCCACGAACTTGGACACTGCGATGCCGAGGTTCGCGAAGAACGCCGCGATGATTGCCTTCTTGCTGCCGTCCTGCACGGGCCTAGGTTGCCAGATGAAGGGGGAGGGACACGATGGGACTGCTCGAGGGGCGCATTGCGCTGGTGTCGGGGGGTGGTCGCGGCATCGGCCGGGCGATCTCGGAGCTGCTCGCCGCCGAGGGTGCGGCAGTGGCCGTGAACTACCGGCGCGACAAGGAGTCGGCTGATGACACGGTGGCCGCGATCGAGGCCGCCGGCGGTGTGGCCCGGGCGTACGAGGCCTCGGTCGACGACCCCGCTGCGTGCGCCACGATGGTCGACGCCGTGGTCGCCGACCTCGGCGGCCTCGACCTGCTGGTGTGCAACGCCGGCATCGCGTCGAAGGGTCGCGGCGTGGCCGACACCGACCCGGACGAGATGATCCGCGTGGTCACCACGCACGCCTTCGGCCCGCACCACCTGTCGCGCCTCGCGATCCCGCACCTGCGGGCGCGTTCGGCCGAGCACGGCCGCGGCGACATCGTCATGATCTCGTCGGTCGCCACGTCCACCATGCAGGCGAACGGTGCGCCGTACAACATGGGCAAGGCCGCCATGGAGGCCCTCGCCTCGACGCTCGCGAAGGAGGAGCGCCCGTTCGGCATCCATGTGAACGTGGTGGCGCCGGGCCTCGTCGAGACCGACATGGGGGTGCGCCTCGCCCGGGCGTTCACCGGCAACCGCGACATGCCCGACCTGCGCGCCCTCGACGCCGTGTCGCCGTTCGGGCGGGTGTGCCAGCCGCTCGACGTCGCCAACGTCGTCCTGTGGCTGTGCAGCCCCGGGTCCGGGTACGTCACCGGCCAGCGCATCGAGTGCAACGGTGGCGGCAGCTGATCGAAGCGCCCGACCGTCCGCAGCGCACCGCCGGTACCATGGCGACGTGAGTCCGCTTGCAGCAGAGACCGATTCGAACGTCAGCAGCCTCATCATCACGGTCACGTCGGCGGCCCACGCCGAACTGATCGCGCTGCGTGATGCCGAGCCCGATGCCGAGCGCCTCGGGCTCCGGCTCGAGATCGTCAGCGCCCCGGGCGAGGACTTCCGCTACGACCTCAGCTTCGACGTCGTCACCAAGGCAGGGTTCACCGACGAGGTCCGCACGCACCCCGGCACCGACGGCACGGCGCTCAAGGTCATCATCGGGGCCAAGGACGTCGAGCTGCTGAACGACGCCACGCTCGACCACACCGACAGCCAGGGCCTCGTCATCCGCAACCCCAACAAGCCTGTGGCCCCCATGGTCGAGGGCCTCACGGGCAACGACGAGCTGAGCGCCGAGATCGAGGCCGTCATCGCTGCCGAGGTGAACCCGGCGCTGGCCGCCCACGGCGGCTTCGTCACCTACGTGGGCCACGACGGCGAAGGCACCGCGTACCTCACCATGGGTGGCGGTTGCCACGGCTGCTCGATGAGCCGCATGACCATGCTCGACGGCGTGCAGACCATGCTGGTCGAGCAGGTGGGCGGGGTCGAGCGGGTCAAGGACCTCACCGACCACACCAACGGCGAGAACCCCTTCTACCGCTGACACCCACCCGTCTCGGGCACGAGGCCCCCGCCGGTCCGTGTGTACAGTCCGCCCCATGTCGGGGATCGTGAGCTACGGGGTCTACCTGCCGTTCTGGCGCATGCAGCGAAGCGCCATCAGCGCATCGCTGGGGCAGGGCGGTGGGCGCGGCACGCGCAGCGTCGCGAGCTACGACGAGGACACGACGTCGATGGGCGTCGAGGCCGCACGCCGAGCACTGGCCTGGGCACCTGTCGGTGTCCAGCCGTCCGTCGTCGCCTTCGCCACCACCGAGCCCGCCTACGCCGACAAGACCAACGCCACGACCATCCACGCCGCACTCGCGCTCGAGTCGTCGGTGGGTGCGGTCGACTGCGTCGGCTCCGTCCGTTCGGGTGGCGCGGCGGTCATGATCGCCGGGTTCCGCGACGGCCTGGCCGTGCTGTCCGACATCCGTACCGGCCTGCCCGGTGGCGCCGACGAGTCGAACGGAGGCGACGCCGCGGTCGCCTTGCTGATGGGCTCCGGGTCCGACGCCATCGCCGTCGGCATCGGGGGCGCCGAGGTCACGGCCGAGTTCACCGACCGCTGGCGCACACCGGGCGACCACCACTCGAAGCAGTGGGAGGAGCGCTTCGGCGAGCACATGTACGTGCCGCTCGCCGAGCAGTGCGTCACCGACGCGCTGAAGTCGGCCGGCATCACCATCGCCGACGTCGACCACGTCGTCGTCACCGGCCTCCACACGCGTGCCGTGAACGCCGCCCGCAAGGCCATCGGCGCACGGCCGGAGGCGCTCGCCGACGACTTCGCGGCCACGGTGGGCAACACCGGCACCGCCCACCCGTTCCTCATGCTCGCCGACGTGCTCGACCGTGCCAAGCCCGGCGAGGTCATCGCCGTCGTCACGCTCGCCGACGGCTGCTCCACCTGGCTGCTGCGGGTCACCGACGCGATCTCGCAGCGTCGCCCGGCGCGCACCGTTCGGCAGATGCTGGCCGCCACCCGCGACGACCTCGGCTACGGGCAGTTCCTCACCTGGCGCGGCCAGATCCACCGCGAGCCACCGCGCCGCCCCGAACCCGACCGGCCCGCCGGCCCCCCGTCGGCACGCGGGAACGCCTGGAAGTACGGGCTGTTCGGATCGCGGGACGAGGGCGGCTTCATCCACCTGCCGCCGTCGCGCGTCAGCATGGCCAGCGGCGCCATCGACCAGATGGAGATGGTGCGCATGGCCGACGTGCGCGCCACCATCGCCACGTTCACCGTCGACCGCCTCGCCTACAGCATGAGCCCGCCGGTGGTGGCAGCCGTCATCGACTTCGACGCCCCCGGCGGCAACGGCCAGGCGCGCAGCGGGCGGTTCCAGTGCGAGCTCACCGACGTCGACCCCGGCACCGTGCAGATCGGCGACCGGGTCGAGATGACCTTCAGGCGGCTGTACACCGTCGACGGGATCCACAACTACTTCTGGAAAGCACGACCCCTCGCAGAGGAGGACTGAGTCATGGCATCACACGGCATCCGCGACCAGGTGGCCATCGTCGGCATGGGGTGCACCCCCTTCGGCGAGCACTGGGACCGCAGCACGGACGACATGCTGATCGAGTCGTCATCGGCGGCGCTGGCGAGCGCCGGCATCGCGCTCGGCGACGTCGACGCGTTCTGGCTCGGCACGATGGGCTCGGGCCTGTCGGGCCTCACGCTCAGCCGTCCGCTCAAGATCCAGCACAAACCGGTCACGCACGTCGAGAACTACTGCGCCACCGGCAGCGAGGCGTTTCGCAACGCGTGCTACGCCGTGGCATGCGGCGCGTACGACATCGCCATGGCGATCGGTGTCGAGAAGCTCAAGGACAGCGGGTACTCGGGCCTCGTGGTGGGCTCACCCGCCAACGACGGCACGTCGGCCACGGTCACCGCCCCGGCCTCGTTCAGCCTGCTCGCCCCCGCGTACGCCAAGAAGTACGGCGTCGACGACGCCGAACTGAAGGACGTCCTCACCCGCATCGCGTGGAAGAACCACCGCAACGGCGCGCTGAACCCGCGGGCGCAGTTCCGCAAGGAGGTGCCGAAGGAGACGATCGCGTGCAGCCCGCTCGTGGCCGGCCCGCTCGGCATCTTCGACTGCAGCGGCGTCAGCGACGGCTCGGCCGCGGCCATCATCGTGCGGGCCGAGGACGCCTACAAGTACACCGACCACCCGATCTTCGTGAAGGCGCTGTCGTTCGTGGCCGGCCCCGCCACCGGCCCGATCGACCCGGCGTACGACTACACGACCTTCGACGAGGTCGTCGCGTCCGCCGAGGACGCCTACGCCCAGGCCGGCATCACCGACCCGCGCGCCGAGCTGGCGATGGCCGAGGTGCACGACTGCTTCACCCCCACCGAGCTCGTCCTCATGGAGGACCTCGGGTTCGCCGAGCGCGGCATGGCGTGGAAGGAAGCCCTCGCCGGCACCTTCGACCTCGACGGCGAGCTGCCGGTGAACCCCGACGGTGGCCTCAAGTCGTTCGGCCACCCCATCGGTGCATCGGGCCTGCGGATGCTGTTCGAGTGCTGGCTGCAGCTGCGCGGCGAGGCCGGCCCGCGCCAGATCGCATCGGTGGCGGCCGGCAAGACCAAGGCGCTCACCCACAACCTGGGTGGTGGGCCGGGCGCCTGCGTCAGCTTCGTGAGCGTGGTCGGATCACAACTCGACAGTTGAGGCGAACGTTCGCCGCCGCCACCGTGGCGGCCCTGCTCGGCGCGCTGTCGGCGTGCGGCAGCGCGGGTGACGCCGTTCCCTCGGCGCTGGCCGACGAGGCGGCGTGGATGGCTGCGGTCGACGCGCCGGCGCAGTGGGTCGCCTATCGCACCGACCTGCTGACGGGCGATCAATTCCTGCGTGAGGTCGACGGTATCGACGTCGTCTTCGCCGGGGACTTCCGCGACAACCAGGTGGTGCGCGCCACGGCGGCCGGCGTGGCGTGGCAGTCGCCCGTGCTGGCCGACGACATCGCCCAGCGCTGCGCCGAAGCCGAGGCATTCATGTCGGCGTCGGGTGCCCGTGGCTTCGACGTGCGGGCCTGCTTGGCGGCGCCGACGAACCCCGATCTGCAGGTCGACTTCGTCTACTCGTTCTGGTCATCGGTCGAGCCGAGCGACGCGGGCACCCGCTCGTTCGGTGGTGGCGTCGTGCTCGACGAACGTGGTGCGGTCGCCGTGGTCGTGTCGCTCGCAGCCAACATCGAGTGACCTGCGGTTGAACGTTCGTCCAGATTCCAGCAAGTTTCTCAAGTTCCCACCGCCGACGTACCGATGTCTGAACCGTCAGCGAAATCTGACAAGACGATCACGATTGCCATCACGCTGACGATGACTGAAACACTTCGCACACCACTTGCCATGAGGGCAGCTGCACAAGCTGCGGGGCCGACCCCCAAGTTCCGCGCGCAAGCGGGCCGGCGCGTGCTGTTGAGGCTCCTCGACGACGAGGACACGAAGCTCGAAGGCGCCCTTCGTCACGCCAGCGACGAGCATGTCGAGTTCTGGTCCCGTGTGGCCTGGCGGCAGCTCGAGGCACCCCGCGCAGTGTTGGTGAGCGTGCTGCTCGAGAACGGCCTCTGGGCTGCTACGGGCACGGCCTGCCAGGCGACGAAGACCGGCGCGGTGCACGTGAGCCTCGACCATCCGCTACTCCCGAGCGATCGGCGGCGCCACCCGCGCTACCTGGTGGACTGGCCTGTCACGACCCTGATCGATCATCGCACCGTCACCGGCCGCACGCTCGACGTCTCGGCCGGCGGCGTGCGCTTCGCGCCGTCCAGGCTCGACGCGGTGGATCCGGCCGAGGTCGGTCGTTGGGTGGCGATCTCGCTCGATGTCGGGGGACGGTCGGCCGAGGGCGTGTTCATCGGGATCGCCATCGTGCGCGCGGCCGATCCCAGCGCATGGCGGCTCGAGTTCATCGACCTGCCCCAACGCATGAACGAGATCCTCAGCAGCGCCATCCGCGACGAGGTCCGTGCGGGTGCCGTCGTCCAGATCTAGGCGTCGACCGTCAAGCCGACGCGGCGATGAACTGCACGATGGCTCGCGCCAGCTCGTCCCGCTGCACGTCGAGCGTCGCCACGTGGCCGCTCTGATCGAGGACGACGCGCTCCACCGGTCCGCCCAGCGACGCTGCGACCGCGTCGGACGACGCCGGGTCGACGACGTCGTCGAGTGCACTCGTGACGATCAGCACGGGCACGGTGACCGCTGCGAGGTCGAGGCTCAGGATGCCGGCCTGCATGGTGAGCAGCGAGGCCATGGGCAGCGACTCGTAGGCCTGCTCGCCCACGGTGCTGGGGCCGACATCGTGCCACTCGGCACCGCGTGAGATCCTCCACTCGAGCCCGTCGACGGCGTCGGGGTCGGGTGCGAGCGGGTTGATCGCCACGACCGCACGGCAGCGGCCCTCGGCGGCGAGTGCCAGCGCCAACATGGCGCCCATCGACTGGCCGACGACGACGTCGGCCGGCCAGTCGCGTGCTGTGTCCAACCACTGCGACCACTCGATACCTCGCAGGTCGTCCGGAGCCGATCCGTGGCCGGGGAGCGTGGGAGCGAACGCCGTGTGCTGTGCGCTCGTGAGGTGCCCGACGATCGGCCACATCGTGGCGCCCGTGCCACCGAGGCCGTGCAGGCAGAGGACCCGTGCCACGGGTCAGGTCGATCGAAGCGCGCGGAGGACGTCGGCCAGCACGTCGGCCGGGTCTTCCAGGCCGACCGAGATGCGCAGCATGCCGTCGGTGACGCCGACGATCGCCGCCTCATCCGGGGTGAGGCTGGCGTGGGTGGTGGTGGCCGGGTGGCACACCAGCGTTTCGGGCCCGCCGAGCGATGTCGCTCGGTGGACGAGCTGGACGCTGGCCAGGAACCTCTCGGCCGCCGGGAGGCCACCGGCGAGGTCGATCGCGATAAGCGTCCCGCCGTGGCGCATCTGTCGCTTCGCGAGGTCGGCCTGCGGGTGCCTGGCGAGGCCGGGGTAGTGGACGGCGGTGACGGCCGGGTGGTCGCTCAGCGAGTCGGCCAGGAAGAACGCCGAATCGGCCTGGTGCGTGGTGCGCACCGACAGTGTGCGTACGCCGCGCAGCGCGTTGAGCGCGTCGTAGGGCGAGGGTGTGGCGCCGTGGAGCACCGAGTAGGCCCAGATCGCATCGATGAGGTCTTTCTCGCCCGCGATCACGCCGATCGTGGCGTCGTTGTGGCCGGCGATGCCCTTGGTGGCCGAGTGCAGCGACAGGTGCACGCCGTGGTCGAGCGGGCGCTGGCCGAGCGGGGTGGCCAGCGTGGAGTCGACCACCGTGATCGGGCCCTGCAGGGCACCGATCTCGTCGAGGTCGACCAGATCGAGCCGCGGGTTCGACGGCGTCTCGGCGATGACCAGCATCGTCTTGCCCGGCCGTACGGCCTCGGCGAACGCACCCGGCCGGCTGCCGTCGACGAGCGTGGTCTCGATGCCGAGGCGGGCGCACGGCCCCTGCAGGAACGCAAGGGTGCCGGCGTAGAGCTGGCGCTGGGCGACGATGTGGTCGCCCGACGAGCACAGCGCCAGCACCACGCTGGCAACCGCACCCATGCCCGACGCGAAGGCCAGCGCATCTTCGGCGCCCTCGAGGGTCGCGATCGCCTCCTCGAACGAGCGGACCGTCGGGTTGCCGTAGCGGCTGTAGAACTCGCCGGGCCGCAGCCCCGTGGCGCGGCGACGGGCATCGACCAGGCTCGACGACTCCCACACGGTCGACGCCCACAATGCCGGCGCCAACGACGTGCCGCTGGCCCCCCGGCCTGCGGTGATGGCCTGCGTGGCCGGTTGCGTCTGCTCGCTCACCCGCCCCACGCTACGCGTCCTCGCCCCGCCCGACACCTCTGATAGACCGGTTCATGTCGCGGGCCAACGACGCCCAACGCCGATTCGGCATGACATGAACTGGACCGGAAGGGGAGCAAGGCGTGCAACCGTTGGGCGAGTGGTACCGGGCGGCGCGAGAGCGGATCACGGCGATGGTCGACGACGAGGTCGGCACCATGCCGGTACCGGCCACACCCGAGTGGGACGTTCACGACGTGATCGCCCACCTGGCCGGGATCACCGAGGATGCCCGCACGGGCAACATGGCCGGCGCCACCACCGACGCGTGGACGGCAGCGCAGGTCGAGCGTGGCCGCTCGAGGACGGTGACCGAGATGCTCGACCAGTGGGCCGCCGATGCCCCGGCGGTGGAGTGGTTCCTGTCGACGCCGGAGGGAGAGGCGACCTCGTGGCGTGCCGTGCTCGACATCCACACCCACGAGGCCGACCTGCTGCACGCGCTCGGCCGCCCGGTCGACCTGCCGGCCGAGTTCCTCGCGTGGATGACACCGATCATGCGCGCCGGCTTCGACGAGGCGGTTGCTGTTGCGGGCCTCCCTGCGGTGACGGTGGAGGCCAGCGATCTGCAGTGGTTCCGCGGGCGGCTCGGCCGCCGCACGGTCGACGAGGTGTGCGCCTATGGCTGGTCGGCCGACCCGGTCACCCACCTCGACCACTGGTTCATCTTCGGCCGCGCCGAACGCTCGTTGGGCGAGGTCTGCAGCGACGGTGCGGCATGATCGGCCGCCTCGACGAGGTGGTGATCGATTGCCACGACACGACGGCGCTGGCCGAGTTCTGGCAGGGCGTGCTGGGCGGCGAGATCGTGCGGCAGAGCCGCGAGTGGGTGGCGCTGCATCCACCCACCGGCATCACCGTGTCGTTCCAGGAGGTGCCCGAGGACAAGTCGGTGAAGAACCGGGTGCACCTCGACGTTGCCGTCGACGACCTCGCCGTGGCGGCGGCAGCGGCCGAGGCGATCGGCGCCGGTCGCATCGGCGGACCCCAACCCGACCCGGTGGGTGGCTTCCAGG
>Ga0247831_1005556_pt1 | contig 15630 bp, 13 predicted proteins | sample LaCruzMarch2015__9_FD_192406 | JGI IMG/M metagenome (GOLD analysis project Ga0247831, IMG submission 192406) | Freshwater microbial communities from meromictic Lake La Cruz, Castile-La Mancha, Spain - LaCruzMarch2015_1m | ecosystem: Environmental > Aquatic > Freshwater > Lake | place: Spain... | reverse complement strand
AGTACAGCGAATGAGATAAACCGAGCGGAGACAGCAACTCAAAGGGCAATGGAGGAAGAGACGGAAGATGAGGTATTCCAAGTAATCACAGATGACGATCACACGGAAGAAGCCGACAGCAGCGTCCCAATGATCACGCAAGACGAAGACGAAGAGCAACAACAGCCAATCCACAGTCGACCACGTACAAGATCCACACGCTCGGCGACGGATGAATTTATCTACAGCATGATGGAACTACCAGGAATGATGGGAGTAACACCAAGAGCGGCGGCATCAAGGAAGTTCCCGATGCAGTTTTTGTGCGACTATGCAAATGCAGTGATAGACGGGGAGACGGGAGAGATTATGGAGTACAGACACCTACTCAAGAACCCGAAGCACCGTGAACGATGGCAAAGAGCATTTGGCAGAGAGATCCGACGATTAGCGACAACCACTGAAACGATCAAGTTTGTCTTGATGAGCGAAATCCCGAAGGACAGACTCAAGGATCAAACATATGCCAGAATCGTGGCGGACGAAAGGCCAGAGAAAACGGAGCCAGATCGAATACGAGTCACCATGGGTGGAGATAAAATCAACTACCCTGGTGATTGCGGAACACCGACAGCCGACCTCCTTACAGTAAAGCTGTTACTAAACAGCATAATATCAACAGCGAATGCAAAGTTCATGACGATTGACATCAAGGATTTCTACCTGATGACGCCGATGGATCGCTACGAATACTTCAAGATGAAACTCGACTTGTTCCCAGAAGACATTATTGAAGAGTATGGCTTGAGAAATATGGTCGACGATAGAGGGTTTGTGCATTGCGAGGTGAGACGAGGAATGTATGGTTTGCCACAAGCAGGGCTATTAGCACAGCAACAATTGATCAAGCGGCTCAACAAGGCGGGGTATCACCAGAGTGTAACGACACCTGGATTTTGGAAACACGAATGGAGGCCCATTAGCTTCACACTAGTCGTCGACGACTTTGGAGTGAAGTATGTAGGGAAGCAGAATGCAGACCACCTCGTTAGTGTATTACAAGAGCATTATGCCATTGACATTGACTGGGAGGGCACGAGATACATCGGACTGACACTCGACTGGGATTACAGCCACCACAAAGTCCATTTATCCATGCCAGGGTACATCGAGAAGGCATTACTGCGGTTTGCACACGAGCCACCAAGCAAGCCACAACACCAACCTCACCCGAGTGCAGATAAAAAGTATGGAGAGACGGTCCAGTATGCAAAGGCACTAGACAGCAGCCCACTCCTACCACCCGACGGCAAGACGTACATCCAACAAGTGTTGGGGGTACTAATGTACTACGGTCGGGCAGTCGACGCAACATTATTAGTGGCACTCAGCTCGATAGCATCAGCACAGGCAGCACCCACGGAACTCACACTATCGCTAATCAAGCAACTACTCGATTACGTGTCAACGCATCCAGATGCAATCCTAACGTATGAGAGAAGCGATATGGTAGTAGCAGTAGATAGTGACGCATCCTATTTGAGTGAACCAAAGGCAAGAAGCAGAGCGGGCGGACATTTTTATATGTCATCGGACACCGATGATCCACCCAATAATGGCGCGATACTAAATATATCAAAGATCATGACATCAGTCAATTCAAGCGCAGCGGATGCGGAATTAGGGGCGTTATACATCAATGCGTGCGAGGCGGTAGCGATTCGAAATCTATTGCACGAGATGGGACATAAACAACCGAAGACGCCAATGCAAACCGACAACAGCACAGCATTGGGAGTGGTCAATAGTAATATTCAACCACGACGGACCAAGTCAATGGACATGAGGTACTACTGGTTACGGTGTCGGGATTCACAGGGGCAGTTCAGATACTACTGGAAACCAGGCCCCACCAATAAAGCTGACTACTATACGAAACATTTCCCAGCCAGCCACCATGTCGAGACACGACCGAAAATATTAACGCCAAAGCTCATCTTGGATGCACTCCGGGCGTCAACAAACCGTACACCAGCAACGAAAGGTAAAGGACTAATGAAACCGGTAGGTTCAACCGCAGTAGCGGCGTAAAGTATATGTGTATATAATTTTAAAAATTCGAGATCGAACTCACAGTAAGAGACACTGAAAGGGTGTGTTGGAAGTCGGGATTAAGGGGTTAACCCTAAGGAGACATTGCCACACTGTGAGAGTAGAGAGTAGAATATGTGCCACGAGAAAGAAGATCTTATGACACGAGAAAGACAGATAAATAGGCCAACGGGAAAATACCCGAATCAATATTGCCACCGCGTTTCGGACACGCGATGATCTAGACTTGTCTCATTCTTTTGTGCACCACCTTAATTAGTAATCAGACAGCACAGTCAGTATCATCTATTCGTAGACGTTTTACTATCTCTAGCACTCATATCAGGCATCCAGACACACATTAATTGAGGGAGACTGTGCATCCATATGTCTATGCAAATGATAGTTTCATGAAAGCAATCAATAAACAAATAAATTCGTGGGAGAGAAGCAAGTGGTACGGACGAGGTGCAAAATACAATGAACATCTCTTTCTTAGTTTCATCACAGGGGAAGCAAACAAGGAGCTTTTCTTCAAGCCAGCGGGCATGTCAACAAAATGTACAAATGAAGGGTTCTTCAAAACAATATTTCCTGTGAAAATTCACCATTGCTTCAAGATTACTTTTATCGGAAATGACATTAAAGATGCAACATTTGAGAGAGTCATTAAGATTAAGTGCATCATTCACTAAACCTCATCTTCATAAAGATAAAAATTAGTGTTATTTCATTATTATAATGGCCAAACATCAGGCCATACAGATATTGGGGGGCATGGGATATGTTAGCGATGCGTTTTTGGCATTTACTACGGACCGACAAATATGATGGAATTCATCAGGCATAAAGTACATAACTTGATTTGTGATACTCTCAATTTTTATATTTAATAATGTATATAAATATTTTTTTGTATTGTTGCGAGGAAGCATACGTGGCCGAGTTGGTCGAAGGCGTTGGACTTAAGATCCACTCTACTTTAGTAGGCGCAGGTTCGAATCCTGTCGTATGTATTTTTATACTATTTCGTACGTAGTTCATACGATGAATATTACTCCCTCTTCACCTCAGTACATGCCTTCTTCATTCACCTCTTCTTGTTGCTGTTGTAGATACTTCAAATAAGTCCGCAGAGTTGGTTATGGAGATTACGTATGACGACAGTATGTGTGTGTACCTATGATGTCTTCTCAGGTTATTTTCTTTCTTTTCTATTTCACCTTGGATAGGCAGTACGGCACAGACCAGGCGGAGCCCCCATTTGCCTGTCTCCGCGTGGAACATAAAAATTTCACACGATGGTGAAGCTCCTCAGCATAGCATGCATCGCGCTCTCCGTGATCCAAATTGTGGAATACAGCGACGCCGTTCCCTTCCTGTCACCATCCCTCGTCGTAGCATCATCGCACAGGATCAATTCTGTCTTCGGAATTGCGAGGGGCGGAGGTATCTTCGGAGCAGCTGGGAACAAGAAGAAGTCTGATGATGTCAAAGACAAGCTACGCGCGGAGTCGGGAGAGACCTTCCCGGCAATGTCACAGGAGGAAATTGAGGAATGGTTAGGACATATTCCAGTGTTTGCCGTCACAGACTCGAACGGTGCAGGTGTGGTGCTCAAACCGGATAACGATACATCGGTCATGTACTTTTTCTTTAGTCCACAAATGGCAAACGCAACATTGACACAGTTGATAGGAACGAACGAAAACCTTGATTTAAAGCTAAGCGCCTTCAGTCTTGGTAAGATTTGGTACAAGATGTTAAACAACGAAGATGCGGAGATCAAACTGAAACAACCTGGTGCGGATGATTCCGAGGCCGAGATCCTAGCAGGGCAAAGCGTCCAATATCGACTCGTTCCTGACACACGTGACCTCCTCGGAGCACGTATGCTCCTGACCATGACACCCGAAGATGGCGAGGAGATGAAGAATGCAGGTGATACCATGACGCCCGAACTTGCACAGAAGGCGGTAGAAAAGGCTATGACGGAAAGTCCCGAGTTTAAGGAAAATTACAATGAGATTCCCATCTTCCTCATTGCACAGATGCGAATGCAAAAGCCTGCGAGCGAAGATGGAGAACAGGCGCAGACAATCCTGCCAATGTACTTCTCGTTGCAGAGTATGGTCGGGACGTGGCAGCAATTCATGGGAAGTCAAAGCGATCCCGACATGAAAGATATGGAACCAGCTATCAATGTTTTGAATTTGCACAAACTCGTGGATATGATGAGAGAGCAGAGTGAAATTGATTTTAGGAGTTGTTTGTTGCTACCCCCTCTCCCAGCGAAGTCTGGACCCGGGGCTGCTACAGCTTCGGTCGCTGGAGGAGGTATGCAAGCCAGTGCAGCTGAATCACACATGGCAGGTATGGGTGGGGGTACATTAGGGGATCTCTAAATTAATAAAGGGGAAAGTACAAGTATTCACTCAGTGCCGTCATCAAGCTGTCTTTTCCCATGACAATATATATCGACTTACTTTACTGAGGCTGAGCACCATTCTTCATCGCTGCCTCAATGGCGCGTCTCATCTTCTTTTCTTCGGTAATTCTCTTTATTTCAGCTTCCTTATCCATTCGTTCTTGCCAATTCTCCTTCGCTTTTCTTCGATCACGGACGAATCCCATCATCCCAAGTAGATTGTTCCAAAATCCAAGTAAGAAACTTTTGATGCTGAAGAACTTGCCGGATGATACCACCTTGGCCTTAGTGCCCTTGACCATAATGACCAACTGAGGATATTTTCCATCTTCGTCCATCTCGAGATCTGTGGGTACGACATCGACGCACGGACGTAAGTACTTGCCATTGCACAAACTCTCACATGTACCACACTCTCCTTTGCCGCATCCATACTTAATGTACTGTCCAGCCTGTGATGCCACAAGCTTGAGCGGTTGGCCAGGTAATGCCGAAGTTTCGATAAATGTGGCTTTGTCGCCCTTGCCCTGTTGAAAGGTGATGGGGACGCCTCCAATGAGGCCCTTATCTTGTGCCGATATATCTGCCGTACCGGTAAGATCGGCAAGCGTTTCCTTCTTCTTCCACTTTGGTTGATAGTTAACTCCGACAAGTTCACCAATTCCGAGTCCGGAGAGACTGTTCGCGCTGCCACCCTCCTTTAGCACTTCGTCGTCGACGGTGGACGATGACATGCGAAAGAGTGGTGAGGTACGGGCAGAAGATGATGGGATAGAAAATCCATTGCTGATGGCTATCAGCATTGCAGCTACGACGACGAGCATCGATTGGAAATCAAGCGCCATGATGGGGAAAGGTGTTGGTTTATTGTTAGATAATAATTCACTAGATGTAGAAATGTAACATCGTAGAATACAAAGAGAGAGAAGGAGGAGAGTTGATGTATTGTATTTGGCGGGAGACCTTCAACCTTCTTCAACCCAGATCCGACCCATCAATCACATAACACACACCAACAATGATGCGTTCCGCCTTCCTCCTCGCTCTCGCCATTGGCAGTGGCGCCGATGCGTTCAAATTCATGTCCAATTTCCAGCCTGCTAAAATACTTACGAATGATCAAAAGGTGGAACTTGCCAAGACGAAAGAACGCTTCGGCGATAAGAGTAAGTGTTCGCGTCACATTCATTCGATTGACATTACAATGTATTATTCTAACGTTATATTCTACGTGTGTGTGCACGATTGATCACATAGAATTGGTCGTAGTCACCGGATGCTCCTCCGGTCTCGGTCGTGAGACTGTAAAGAATCTACTTGCCACAGACAAGTATCACGTTATCGGAGCCGTACGTGATGTCGATAAGATGGAGGCGGTGGCCGAAATTGATGGGTTCAATATGAACAACTTTCACATTATGGATTGCGAATTGAATTCCTTCGCGAGTGTACATAAATTCTGTGAGGATCTCAAGGAATATCAATTGGCCAAGCCGATTGATCGATTGATATGCAATGCTGGAGGTGAGAAAAAGGAATACATAATCTGCCTCCATAATACATACTTCTGTTGAAAATTTCCCCTTTATTCATATCTTTTATTCAATTGTATTTCATTATCTATCAACAGTCTATCAACCATCTTTACCATATGCCAAGTGGAGCGTCGATGGGCACGAGCAAACAATGCAAATCAATTTTCTTTCCCACTTTCTTATGATCTCGGAGCTGTTGGATGGGATGAGAGCATCGCCCGATCCACGTGTGATTATGGTCGGCTCTGTTACGGGAAATGACAACACAGTCGGTGGAGGAGGAGTGTATCCGATTGCCGACTTGAAGGATCTAAAGGGGTTCAAGGCAGGCTTCGAAAACCCAGTGGCGATGGCTGACGGTTATGGTTTCATTGGTGCGAAGGCATACAAGGATTCAAAGCTATGTCTAATGATGATGTCCAACTTCCTTCACTCAAAGTTCAATCGTAGTCATGGTATTACCTTCTCGAGCATCTACCCTGGCTGCATTGCCGAGACACCACTGTTCCGTGAGAAAAGGCCATGGTTTAGGAAATACTTTCCCGTATTCATGAAGTACATTACCGGAGGTTACGTCGGTGTTGAGGAGGCTGGTCAGAGGTTGTTTCAGGTGGCACATGATCCACGATGCAGCAAGAGTGGTGTGTACTGGAGCTGGAACGGTGGACCACGCGAGGGTCGAGGTGCGGCGGCACTCGAGAAGGGAGGACAGATCAGCGGCGGGGGAGGGGCTGGCGGTGGATGGGATTCCATTTACATAAACGATCAATCTGACAAGGTGAACAATTTAGAGCTGTGCGTTGAGCTATTCCAATGTGCGACGAAGATTACGGGTGCTCAGTGGCCAGAGGCGAAGACATTTACCAGTCCCTGTCCAACGTTAAAAGTCATCAGCGCAATCAGCACCAACATGATTGCCAGAGAGGAATTGAAGCGAATGGCGGTGAGTTATTTTCTCTATCGTTCTTGCACCATCTTGAAAGGATCTTATTTAATGAAATTGTCTTATGACGCAGGAGAGTCCGGGCTTCAACGAAGATGGCACTCCTGTTCAGATGACAAAGCGAAAGAAGGCGGCGTTGGTTGCCGATAAGGTGATTGTTCAGGGAGTGTTAGGCAACACCGTTGGAAGGGTTGGTAGGGTAGCAGGACGACTATTGTTGGGTAGTATCCCTGATACTGCAAAGGAAGGCTCGTTTCAGGAGGAAAAGTCGTTGGACGCAGTGATCGCCGAAAAGGTGACGGAATCTCAGATTGAGAATCGCGAGACGATGGAAACTATCAGCGAGGCGGACAAAGCAATTCTTGAGGACGAAATCTTTGACCAAGTGTTTGCTAATTCGTCGGAGAGGGAATGGAAAGTTGGGGAGCCCGATAAGCCGCGTGAACTTTCCTCTGTTTAACAGGTCAGATTTGTAAACTAATGCAAAATACCATTGCCGTACTATGATCCACACACCAAGTATTACAACAAAACCCTCTTGCTGACCTCTCCGTCCTTATGAAACTTAGTTTGTTCAGGGACAGAGTAGATAGGGGTCTTCAGGAGTGAACAAGTAGTTGAATAGCCTGCCACAAGTTCAGAAAGCGTCTTGACAAATTTGGGCTCAAAATAAAAACCTCCCGCTCTCTCAACTTTCACTAAAAGATATGCCTGACGAAACAACCCGACGAAATCACCTTTTTGGCATCCGATTCCGCTTTACTCCTATCGAGTTAAGCAAGCGCCCTCACCACCCTTTCTTATGTTGGGATCGTATCAAGTTGAGCTACCTCCCTCGTTTTGCATTTGGACGACATCGTATTCCGCATAATACCATAGAAATAATATAGATAAAATGAAGTTCACATCATTGGTTATCGCAGCAGTGTCCGTGCAACAGGCTTCTGGCAGCTACTCGATGGGGACCAAGGCGGTGAAGGCACCCTACGTTTCAGATGGTGGTCATGCGTGCGTTCATGACACCTATTATGCTCATTTATATGATATGCGTTTCGAGTGTAGACTCACTTCCCTTGTGCTTACTCTAACTCTTCATTCAACTCCCTCAGTGACGACGTCAAGGTCGATATGTCGATGGCCAAGGCACACAAAGTCTTTAAGGAGGGCATTCACTATGAAGCCAAAGCAGAGAAGGACATGTCAGTTCATCATGATACCGATGATATGCATGCTAAGGCCGAGAAGAAGATGTCAATGATGTTCGAGGCTAAGGCAGAGAAGGACATGTCACTTAAGATGTTTGAGGCCAAAGCAGAGAAGGACATGTCAATAGCTAAGGCAGAGAAGGATATGTCGATGATGTTTGAGGCAAAAGCTGAGAAGATGATTGAGGCGAAAGCAGAGAAGGACATGTCAGTTCATCATGATACCGATGATATGCATGCTAAGGCCGAGAAGAAGATGTCGATGATGTTTGAGGCTAAGGCAGAGAAGGACATGTCACTTAAGATGTTTGAGGCCAAAGCAGAGAAGGACATGTCAATCGCTAAGGCAGAGAAGGATATGTCGATGATGTTTGAGGCAAAAGCAGAGAAGATGATTGAGGCGAAAGCAGAGAAGGACATGTCAATTGCTAAAGCAGAGAAGAAGATGTCGATGATGTTTGAGGCTAAGGCTGAGAAAGACATGTCACTTAAGATGTTTGAGGCCAAAGCAGAGAAGGACATGTCAATCGCTAAGGCAGAAAAGGATATGTCGATGATGTTTGAGGCAAAAGCTGAGAAGATGATTGAGGCGAAAGCAGAGAAGGACATGTCAATTGCTAAGGCAGAGAAGAAGATGTCAATGATGTTTGAGGCTAAGGCTGAGAAAGACATGTCACTTAAGATGTTTGAGGCCAAAGCAGAGAAGGACATGTCAATCGCTAAGGCAGAGAAGGAAATGTCGATGATGTTTGAGGCAAAAGCAGAGAAGATGATTGAGGCGAAAGCAGAGAAGGACATGTCAGTTCATCATGATACCGATGACATGCATGCTAAGGCCGAGAAGAAGATGTCAATGATGTTCGAGGCGAAAGCAGAGAAAGACATGTCACTTAAGATGTTTGAGGCCAAAGCAGAGAAGGACATGTCAATCGCTAAGGCAGAGAAGGATATGTCGATGATGTTTGAGGCAAAAGCTGAGAAGATGATTGAGGCGAAGGCAGAGAAGGACATGTCAATTGCTAAGGCCGAGAAGGATATGTCGATGATGTTTGAGGCGAAGGCAGAGAAGGACATGTCAGTCCACCATGATGCCAAAGCGGATAAGATGTTCGATGCAAAGGCAGAAAAGGACATGTCCGTTCACTATGAGGCCAAAGCAGAGAAGATGTTTGAGGCGAAAGCAGAGAAGCATTCGATGTCAATCCATCATGAGTCGAAGGCAGAGAAGTATAATGTATTTGAACGCAGACTTTAATGGGTAGCGGAGTCTTGCACTGCTTGTGTGCGAGTAAGCAAGCAGGATATCATGAAATACGTGTCATATGTTCAATTTAGTCGAAGTAAGTTTGGTGCCTCATGTTGAGGTTCTTTGTTAACAATTGGAATTCTCCTATGTCATGTTTAATAATAAATGGATAATATAAAGTAACTGGAGTAATTGCTGTTTTCGATTTCTTGTGTCCAAATGCCCTCCTAACCTTCACAACCTCCCTGCCGATCGAATCATGGAGCCCATCTCAAACGTACGGTAGATTTTCAACGCTCTACGTCGTGGAATGAAGGACGATGCGGTTGTTCGAACGAATCATGTCCGTGCGAGGCCGAGTACTAGAGGCTTTTGCCGTTTGTCACTCAACGTCATGATTCCCTCAGCTGTGGTGTTGGTCTCCACGTCAACGTTGATCATATCTTGGTATTCCATTAGAAAAGACGAACTCGGAAGAAGTTCGAGCATTCATCTCCACCCTCCTCACCTGGAAAAGAAGAAACGCAAGCAGCCCACTACGTCGCATCGCAACTCGAGCATTATTCTCTCAAATATTGTCGGCATGAAGAATGATAATTCACTGTTGTATAATGAACTGCAGGATAAATCTCCGATGAAGACAAAAAACCCAGTGAAAGTGGTGTCATCAATAAAGAGTGGCCCACAAAATAGTGATATTTACCAACCATCCAACACAGGGAAGCGTTTGTTCACGTATCGTAGATTTGGTGGGAGATTAAACAACCAACTCTTTCAATTTATAACAGCATTGCAGCACTCTAAGGTCCTTAAAAGAACATTCGTCGTTCCGAACGAAATACGTGAAATGGATTGGACAGGTATGTTTGATGGTGGATTAGATATTTGGAATCTAGAAAGTTTGAATGATACATACGACATTGATTGGAAAATTGGTTTAATGGACGAATTTGTATCGTCGATTCCAGAACAGTGTGTAATGACACCTGCCGAAGGAAGAGAGATATTAAATGGTGGTCCGAAGCTGTGGAAGGTATGGGACGAGAAATGTCCTGATGTAATTGATTTAGCTGGAAATACCGGATTGTTGTTTTGCAAACAGCAGCATCAATTTTGTGGAGACTACGAGGCACAGATGGAGGCATACAGAATATATAGTCACATAAAACTTTCGCCGTCATTGATACAGTACATCCCTTCAAAGAGAGAAGAGTTCAAAAACATGGGATACAATGAATTAGCTGTGCATTCACGTCGGGCAGGGGAGGGGGGATATGACTGGGAAATGTGTGTTAAAGGCAATACTAGAACATGTAGGGGTCATATCGAAGAAAGGCATCGAGATAAGTTCTGTGATGTGCGTACTATGAAAGGGAATTGTGCAGCCTGGTTGGATCTAGGCTATCAAATCAAATCGAAGACTGCCTTTAAAGAGAATCAGATTGACTACCGATTTGTTTTGGCGTCAGATGGAACGCATGATTGGAATATCGATTTCAAGAATCAATTTGTTATTGCGAGTAACAAGGAATGGCTAAACGATCTAGAGAAAAGAGTAGATGACGATGCTGATCCAAAGAAATTATTGAAGACCATGTCAATCAGCGCGTATGCCCAATCGCAGCTACGAAGGAAGAACAATGTATCGTCAATGCGGAGCAAATTAGACGGTCTTACTTCAACTCTTTTGGATTTATTCTCACTCGTCGACTCAAAATATTTATTAGGTGGTAAGTTCCACACTTTAAACATGGCAACTTTTTCAACACTTCGTCTAATCACAAACTCCATATTGTCGTTTTAAGCTTATTATTCTACTTTGTCACTGAATGCATGCTATTTTCGTGGGTTAGATCGGGTATACGGTGAGTGGGGGTGTAGTAGTGCTCATACAAAAGCACGGTGGACTTGCTCACTTAAATGTTTCCGATCATGATGTACAGACTCGAACATGTGTTGGATGCTTATGCACCCTAGTAGTAAGCACGCAATTCTACCACCACGTTCGGACACAATCAATGTAAATACACCAAATATGAATGATCAATTGCCCGCTGCTTTGATGAGCGATGTCGAGCATGCATTTGTTCGTAGCAATGACGGCAATTTTATCGTAATAGATAGATACGTTATTGACTATCCTGGAAGGAAGCAGGTCATAGGAGTTCTAGGAGATGGATTAGTGCCAATCACCATTGAAAAGAAATCCAATGGAAAGGAGAAAGTTCGGGCTGACTTTACATGTTCTTACGGAGACACTTATAATTCACCCGCTACAATCATTTTGATGAAAGGGAATCAATCATTGAATGAGCATTACTACGAACGCGGAAAGAAGTACAAGACTCCTTTTTCGACGAATGGTGACCGTTTTCGAACAATGATTATACTTTGCGAAGAGCTTGTATTCGATAAAAGTCTTGCGAGACATCCACCATTGATCTTACAATCTCGAGATGATAACTTTTTCATTAGCGTCGGCTCTACCTTTCAGCGTCCGGTGAGGGCCTCGAAAAATAGGAGGGATGCCCCCCTTGTTGAGAAAGAACGTACACTCGTTCACTGCCTTAACCCAGTCTACGGGCTGAAAGATCCTCGATGGATTATAGAATATCTCGAATATCACAGAGCTATTGGTGTTGATCATGTTCATGTTTATAACGTCGATGTACATACACCTGAGATTCAGGAAGTATTTCAGATATATCGCGACGAAAAGTTTATAACGCGACATGACTGGTCTGGTGAAGCTTCAGGCGAATATACATCCAAAATGACTTATGAGCATGCCAAATGGGCCGCTCAGACTGACTGTGCGTTACGCTCGAGAGGTATTTATGATTATGCACTTTTCAGCGACATCGACGAGGTTATTGTGAAGCCGGATTCTGACTCAAATGTAGATATGAATAATGACCTCATGTCAGTTTTGGAGCGATTGGATGAAGCCAAGAAGAAACGAGGAAAAATTGCATTCTCTTTTAACAGTAACACCGTGACATCAATATATACCAAACTTGACGATGCGGAAGAGAAAGCTTCGGAAGATAATTTGATGCTAGAGAGATATGATCAAATAGAGGCCAAGCCACTGTGTCCTGCGAATTGTCAATGTGTGAAAGACAATTGCAAGGTGGTAGAACGAACATTTCATATGGGTAGACAGAAGTATATCGCCAACGTTGGCGATCTTGACATCCCACCAAGACCAATGTGGACACATGCATTATCCCGCGATTACGACGAAATGAAAAAAGTTATGGAAGTTTTGCCTGACGATGTGTTGCATGTACGGCATTATCAGGGTCACTGGTATATCAATAGAGATCTAATCAACAGCGTTGAGGAAATTTATGCACCTCTTTTGCCAAGTTTAATGGACACCGTCAGAACAAGTATATCACTATCGGGAGAGAAGAAGCTTATTTATGATAAAGCAAAGGGATCTGCAACGTCACATGGTGTTGAATGGATCAAACCCGTGGATAGGCCAGCACAATATCACAAGAGAGCAGCTTAGATAAATCTCACATAATTTTTATATTGCAATCAGTTCTCATCTAAGCTACTAATTCTTTCGCCGCTTCCGCCAATGCTTCTAGTGCGAGCCCATCAAAGTGACAGCCAGAGTCCTGTTCCATTTCACCGATGAGTTCCTTAATCATGCTAGAGATACGATTGTCGGCAACCTCCTCACCATCAGATGTGAAGTCATTTTTCTCAATAGAGGTTGTGCTAGCCATATTTTGATGATGCCCTCGATCTGTCATAGTGCTTAGTGAATCCTTTGCCGCTTCTCGTAGAGCAGATACTGCGCTACCATCAAAATCAACCCCACCTGCATGACATTCATGTGTGAATTCAAGCACAATGTCCTCAATCATTTGATCAAGTGCAGGATCTTCACCAAGTACGATTGAGTTGTAATGTTGATTTCGTTTCGGTGTCATTTTTTTGTGCTTTTTTCTTAGAAGATTATTCGGGTTTGTCATATTGTCATTGCCATTGAGATATTCTGGTACTTCTTCTAGTTGACTTTGTTCCAAATCCACTTCGTGCTCGTCGTCGATTATAATTTTCTTTTGCTGATCCAGTCTCTTCTCCAATGCAAGTTGCTTCTTCTTTCTACGTAGAAACGACAAGTGTTCTTCCTCTTGAGCCTTAGTAAGATGAGCTTTGGCTACTTGCTGAGTATTTCGAAACCAATCCGAAACCTTATTCCTTCCTGCCAAGGATTCTGTGGCAATGCGTTTCTTCGACGGTCTCTTGCCGCCATCCCTCACTTGATTAGCAGTTCTATTATCAACACGTTGTAGCAACATTTCTCTCTCATGAAACATCTTCTCTGCCACTCTCCATCCAACAAACTGTACACCCGTATCCTGTTGTTCCATTGGCGCAGGGGGGAAGTCACGAATTAACCATCCTTTCTTAGATTTTTTGGCACACCACGGGTATGGGAATCCTCTCTCAGTCGCCATGAGGAACCGGAAACCAGTCGATGTAAACAGTCGATCATCCTCCTCCTGAGTCGGTGTGTGTTTGCTGCAGTAGTGAGACATGCCACGACGTATAGTATACCCCGTGATGAACGTTGGTCGTCGTGGTGAGGAATCTACAGAGATACATTTTTGGCGCGTCACGGGTCGCATTGTTTTTGAGGGTTTGGGTGAGATGAGGTCGTGACCAACCCTTCCTTCCTTCACGCACGAGGACGAACAAAGCGGATTGGTGGGCAGTAGAGTTTGTGACGCTGCTCGTCTCCAACTGCGGGTTCTAAACTCGCTATGTGATTGAGTGTTGCACGCTACAGACAAAAACTTCTAACTCCACCAATATATAATGGCAAACAAAGCAGTCGTGGGTCTAGCGGCCATGGGCGTCAGCGCCTATGCCATTAACGAACAACTGCAGGACTGGAGGGCAAGAAAGGAGCGAGAACGGATCCAACGTCAGAGACAGGATAATATAGATGCTCTACAAATGCGTATCGAGGGAGTACAGCGAAAGAAGAAGGGTGGGAGGGATGGCTTTGCGGATGTATTGCACGAAATGCAGTTTACGAAGGGAGTTTGGAGTCGAGTAGAGGACATTCTCTATGATCTCGTCCTAAAAGTTGGGGAGAACGCTAAGCCTTTGAGGAATAGCAATAGAGCGTTCTTGAATCTACCCTTGATGAGTACTGAATATGGCAAAGAAGATATTATGCTGGCAACTGCACTGGCATTGGGATATGATAATTTGGTTATGCGTATCATTGAACTGTACGATAAGCATCAGCTTGGGATCGGCCTCAACAAGTTTACACCCGATTCTATCATTGAAATAAATCGAACCCTCGAATCAATCGACGAGCCACCCGTCGCGAAGGATTGCTTGTCACTCTTCGTGTCGTTGGGTGTGTACGATCCAGATTTTATATCGGGAATACCAAAGGTTTTCTGTTACAAGTGTGGGGATGAATATCATGAGTCGGACAATTTATTTCGATACGCGAAAGAGTTTGGCTTTCATGTCACATTCCTATCGGCATTTAAAGTAGACGTTCAGGTACAAAGGAGCAGACCGAGGGTCACATTCACTTTGAATCGGAACGCTAAGTATCAGGGAAAAGGAGACCGAATGATGATATCCAATTTTCTCTGCAATTTTTCAACTCCTCTTCGACTGGATAATATGCAACCCGATTTCAGTGAAATCGTTCTTTTGACTTCTACGAGGCATCAAGTGAGGATGCCGAAGACAGATGTTCTAGCTGACTTCTTCGCCAGGAAAATCGCTTCATCTATGGCCAAGGTGGCAGCAAAACGACTCTCGACGCTAGCACGTCAATGTGACGATAGTCATGGAGTGTCGCTTCAACATATTGCTGTGCATAGCGGCTATCGCGATGATGATCTAGACGTCGATCACGACGACGAGAACGCCGAGCCCTCCAGTCGCGATATTCTGAAAATGTTGGAAGATACAGACCTAACAATTATCACTAACAACAGTGATAAAATTATGTCAACGATGAGCACGTCTTTGGAAAGTACAATACTTCCACCGGAGAATAATGATGGTGGGCAGGATTCTCCAGTTGACATGTTGCGCGGAGAGATTTCTTCGTTTATTCAAGGGAATAACAATGGGGGTAAAACGTGTCGATTTTTTGTTATTCCCTTGATTTTCCCTTGTGCGCGCTGGAACGACTTGTTGTT
>Ga0247831_1005548_pt1 | contig 15642 bp, 14 predicted proteins | sample LaCruzMarch2015__9_FD_192406 | JGI IMG/M metagenome (GOLD analysis project Ga0247831, IMG submission 192406) | Freshwater microbial communities from meromictic Lake La Cruz, Castile-La Mancha, Spain - LaCruzMarch2015_1m | ecosystem: Environmental > Aquatic > Freshwater > Lake | place: Spain... | reverse complement strand
TTCCTCTTCTTACTCATTCTTTTCGTATCACATACCAATGGCTCTCTCCTCAGGAATTCAAACAAGAGATTCATACCTCCATTGCTTCCATTATCGAGACCCATCCATGAGACGGCAGTTGGAAGAACATTCAACTTCAGTCAGTGTAGACTTGTGTGATGATGTCACTTCCAATAAAATGAGATTTGATTTTTGATGCGTGCAGCTTTGTGGACATTCTCTTGGTTCATTTTCAACAGTGGACTAATGTCTTCTTGCGACCAAAATGAAATGCTCTTAAGGGTGTGATTGGAATTAAATGTATTGAGAATCGTGGATGTATCACACAACAATCGAGTTAAGTTAAAGCAACATGGCTGACGCATATGACTCTCATTTTACCACTTTGTAACACCAATTTCTTCAACTTGGATTGTTGGCCAAAGCCATAGCAAAATCAGATATGATATCACTATTACCACCCCCGCAGTGAATTCAATGCCGAATATTACAAATGTTGACGGAGAACGATTCGTGGGCATGCCTAGGGTCATGGGTGACTTTCGTAGAGTGGCTCGCTCGTACGCTTCAGTGAGGGCATTGTTCGTTGATCCTACGCCGCAAAGTATTGGCAAGATAATTTCAGGCATGGATGTGGGAGACATCCCCTCCCTAGATGAACTAATGCATCCTCTGCTAGAAACGACCACACCACTCCTTGGGTGTATCACTGGAGATGATTCGAAATCTAGTCGAGTCCGCACGTCAATTACACCACCAATATGAATTCGATTATAATTTGGAAGACATAGCTATTGCAAATCTTCGTAACTTTATACTTAATCACGCGTCCACAGCAAATAGAAGCTTGTGCGATGTGTCCAATAATCAATCATCCAAACTAAGTGTCTTCCTATCTCTTGGCATATTGTCACCTCGGCAGGTATATCATTGTGTCAAGAATCATGAGAAGAATGACCAAGTCGAGAATATTAATTGGATTATCTCTCATATGGAAATGCGTGATCACCTTCCTATATGAATCATTCCGTAACGGGTCAACTGCATATCGGTTACAACCATCAGAGCATCCCGAACACAAACCAAATATTCCTTTGGAATGGGTACCATTGTCGAGGAATGTAGATTCCTTTATACATTGGATGAATGGTACAACTAATCTCCCACTCGTGGATGCAGGCATGAAAGAGCTAGTAACAACAGGGTACATTTCTAATAGAGTAAGACAAAATGTTGCATCATTGTTGACGAAAGACTTGAAACTTGATTGGAGATTGGGTGCGGAGTTCTTCCAACTGTGTTTAGAGGATCATTGTCCTGCAGCAAATTATGGTAATTGGGCCTACTTTGCCGGTGTGGGCGGTGATCCGAAGAATAGACACTTTAGGACAATATCACAGGCTTGTCGGTATGATCCAGATGGGGCATATGTGAGGAAATGGATTATGATAGATTCAGATTGATTGATACTGTCATCGAGAAAGATGATGTTGAGATTATACTGCATCCTTGGGATTTTCTTACTGATTGGAGCCCACCAATAGTGCCTCCTGATACTCAGCTTACCTGGCAAGATCGAGAGAGATTGGAAAAATTCGGGAAGATTAGATAAGACAAGTGATTGATTGATGTTGTAGTAGTAAATGATGTGGAATAATCTTATTTTTTTAATGTAAGATGATAAAATGAATAGAAGATACAGTAAGCTAATTGTTTTGTTCCAATTGTTTTCATTGAACTATCTTCAACAACTTGACTAAGCCTTCTATCTTACTGTTGGCTTACGTGTTCGTCTTTTCCTGGTTGGAGACTTGGTAGGTGCTGGTGTTGGCGCTACTAGAAAGTACTCAATTCTTCCCGTGAAAAAGCGAGGCGATATATGATCACCAAACAGGTATTTGCTGGCAGCGCCTGGATACAAGGCGAGATACGGATCCTCGAAAGCGACAGAGCTAGCACTATCGTTTGTATAGTTGGCTCCATATTTAAGATATGAGTTTTCTGTCGCCATCGTGACATATAATGCCTGCCTCAATCCTGCATTTACTGTCAAGTTTTTGGTCAGAGGAATGGTTATCAAGCCATCACCACTGAAGCTGAACTCAGTGACCATGGTCCAGTCAACTATGCTGGACTCAAAGCCTATAGAACTGCCAACCTTCGTCCATACTTGGGCACTTGTCCCATTCATGACGTCAATCGCTATCCCAGTGATAACAATACTTGTATTCTTTGCAATGACATCAAACATGATTCCATTCCGACTCATACACCTGCGGTTTGTAGAGCTGCCTACTGAATTCCTGACACAAGAAGGCGTCGCTAAGGCAGGAAATTCTGAATTGTATGCTGTTGGAGCGTATGAGGAGGTCGTCGTGGCTGTCGGGTATACTGAAAGAGACGGTTGTGTAGTAGTTGCAGTTGGCTTGCCAAATACTGTTGGAGATACTGTAGGGGAGGATGTTGTTGGAGATGCTGATGGAATTGCCTTCGGTTTAGCACTCGACGGATTGATTGTTGGTAAAAACGTTGGTGTAGCTGGTCTATTTGCATTTTTTGGCAATATCGTCGGCTTATTAGAAGGAGCGGCTGTTGTGGGCAAATTACTCGGGCTTGCAGTGGGGTTGAACGAAGTTGGTAATGTCGACGGTGTTGCTGTCGGTCTTACGCTAATAGGTCTTATAGTTGACGGTCTAGCAGATATTGGTTTGGCTGATGGCTTTTTGGTAAAAGGATGTGTAGTACCGGAATTACTAATTCGAATATTTGCCACCCAACTACTGCCATCATTTGGTTTTATGATGCTGTCCAACGTAATGACAACCTCGAATCCAATGACATTACCATAGTTGCTTATTGCGAACTGCTTTGTTGGAAGAAGGGTGGTAAGAAGCCAACTCTGACTAGCAGACACACCATTTTTTCCAGTCTTAACGATTGTCACCTCATCGTCGGCTTGTTTGTTATCGACATTCACTCCTGCGGCTCTATTGAAACTGATAAAGTAATCGTCATCGGTTCCAGTCTCGAGCTTGAGCACCACAGGTATACTGTTCGTATTGAGATAGTCAGCGACACCAACCAATTGCAGCATTGTTTCCGATCCGGGAGGATTTGAAAGCGGAGACAGCATTAATTTGCGATCGTTATACCAGCCAATTTGCCAATTCTTAGCTCCGTTATAACACATTCTACCGAAATCATCCTGAGCCCAAGGGTTTCCCATCATGCACGTGTGATCGGAATATACTTTGACTCCATCAAGTCCACCTGAGTGCAAAAGACCAAAGTTGTGTCCAAGTTCATGTACAAGGACTCCAACATACTTGTAATTTGGTCCCACATAGACACTTATTTCACTATTAATGTATGCATACGCTGCATATCCGCAGTCGATGTAGCAGTTTTCAACTATATACATGACGTGCTTGTACGGACCAGGTAATTTGATACCCAATTTCTCCTGTACCTTGACAGTAATCGCATTTTGTATGTCATTTTTAGCGCTATCTTCGATTGAGATATCGATGTTCACACTAATAACTCCAGATGCATCGTACACTGCTTGATCAATAAGACCACTATTGTTATCGCCAGGCATAAAATCTAGACGCCCCATGCTACATGCGTGTAGCTGACTTCTAGCGTTAAAAGGATCACCATTTGTTCCAAATATATCATCAGAAATCTGCATCGGCGACTCTGAGCGTGCTTTGTTGTTTACGTCAAATACCTTGACAACTAAGACTGGCTTAACACCCACATTGGTGCCGAAGGATGTCGTTTGGAGCTCTCGTTCACGGTTATTATAATACATGTTCGAATTATCTACGACTAGAAGTTCTTGGACATCAATTTCAGTGGGTATTTGTATATCACTTCCATCGATTGGTACTCCTTCCTTGACCTCTCCAAGAATCACCACTTTGTCCTCTCCTAGATTCACTGCTTCCTCAATCTTTGCAAGCTTGAGCTTGGATGTGCCAGGAACTAATTTGCCCTGCTTCCACATTCTTCGTAAGACATGCTTTTGTACTCGATTCAAAGCAATGGTGCGTATTAGGCCAGTATACCCTCCTGGTACATCGACTGGATCGATTCTACATTGGAATATCTCGTCATCTTCGTCATCCTCCGTAGAAGCCGATGGGCTGTCATCGAGTGCTAACTCTCGCGTTAGTACAGCTACTTGAATTGTGCAGTCGGAGCTCTTAGCTGTAGAAGAGACATCGAAACTGATACCATTTGCCGATTTGACAGATGAGGTCTCGGCCAATGACGATGCTATGAGAAAGAAGCATAAGCCGATTAATTTCATGATTAATTGTCCAGTCGTTTGTCGGAAAGCTTCGCTCGATCGACAGCTCTGGTTTCAGCAAACGAGACGATGAAGAGTATGGATAGGCCGACGTTTGTATTATGTATTATCCAGTCGTTTCCTGATTGTGTTGGCGTGAAACATAACAGAGAGTGCGGAGGCAGAGAGGCTCAAAAGAAAGTAGTTGGGGAATTGTTTATGCCCCTTTCTTGACAAAGAGGGCCCATCGGACGAAAACTAGCGACGTCATCTTGACGTCATCATCCTTTTCTTTTGGTTGGATCTTCGCGAAGATTTTCACACCAAGATCCGTTTGCTCCACCGTAGTCGACATTCTCATTCGCAATCATGCTCCTCTCTCACGCCGCTGCCAAACTCGCCGCATCCTCCGCCGCCAAGTCAACGACGGTAGCACGTTGCGGCTTCCATTCCTCGTCTGCACTCGAGGCACGTAAATTCTTCGTTGGTGGTAATTGGAAGTGCAATGGCTCCGTCCAACAGGTCAATGATCTCATTTCCATGCTCAACCAATCGACACTCTCGACGGATACCGAGGTGGTAGTTTGTCCATCCCAACTTTTCGTCCAGGGTGTAAAGAATGGTCTACGTGGTGATGTGGCCGTAGGGTCGCAGGATGTATGGACCGGGGGGAATGGTGCATACACCGGTGAAACGTCGGCCGATATGCTTGCTGGTAAGTTGTTTTTGAGTAATTTATTGTCAAATTAGCCCAGGTCATCTCTTATACAATATATTGTATTTCTCTCCTCCTCTACAGATATGGGCGTGAGTTGGGCCCTCGTGGGACACTCTGAACGTCGTGGCAAGGGTGAGGCTGATACCGAGGTGGCAGCCAAGGCCAAGTATGCACTTGGAAAAGGTATTAAGGTTATTGCATGCTGCGGAGAGCCGCTGGAGGCACGTGAGGCGGGTACTACGAACGACTATGTCTTTCCACAAATTAAGGCATATGCCGATGTTTTTTCCAAGGCTGATTGGGACAATGTTGTTATTGCCTATGAACCCATTTGGGCAATTGGGACGGGATTAACGGCCACGCCCGAGCAGGCACAGGATACTCATGCGGCAATTCGTAAGTACCTGGGAGAGATTGCGGGCGCAGATGTAGCAGAGAAGACACGGATCCTATATGGTGGTTCTGCCAGTGGTAAGACTGCACCAGGATTATCACAAAAGCCGGATATTGATGGCTTCCTTGTGGGTGGTGCATCGCTCAAACCCGAATTTGCCGACATTGTCAACTGTCAGGGCAGCATCAATTCTCTAAAGCCTGTGAACATTGGCATTAACGGTTTTGGACGTATTGGACGTCTCGTCATGCGTGCGGCATACAATGATCCCATGGTTAACATTGTTGCCGTCAATGATCCCTTCATCCCACTTAACTACATGGAGTACATGCTTAGCTTTGACACCGTCCATGGTAAATTTCCCGGTGAGGTAAAGGTCGCGGGTGACAAGCTGCTCCACGTGGGGGGCAAACCTATGACAGTCTTTGGCGAGATGGACCCGTCCAAGATTGCATGGGGATCGGCTGGTGCCGACTACGTCATAGAATCGACGGGGGTATTCACAACCATTGAGAAGGCCAAGATGCACAAGACAGGAGGTGCGAGTAAGGTCGTCATCTCTGCTCCCTCGGCTGACGCACCCATGTTTGTCATGGGGGTGAATCAAGAGAAATATGATTCATCGATGGATGTGGTATCGAACGCATCTTGCACAACCAACTGTCTTGCCCCACTAGCCAAGGTTGTGAATGACGAGTTCGGGATCAAAGAGGCACTCATGACGACTGTCCATGCCGTCACGGCTACACAGCAGACTGTGGATGGTCCATCCCAGAAGGATTGGCGTGGAGGACGTGCCGCGTGCTACAATATCATCCCTAGTTCAACTGGTGCAGCCAAAGCCGTTGGCAAAGTCATTCCAGAATTGAATGGTAAGTTAACGGGCATGTCATTCCGTGTTCCCACGGCGAACGTATCCGTCGTTGACCTAACGGCTCGTCTTGAGAAGGGGGCAAGTTATGAGGATATTTGTGCCAAGATTAAGGAGGCGAGTGAGGGCAGTATGAAAGGTATTTTGGGCTACTCGAACAAGGATATCGTGTCGTCCGACTTGATTAGTGATAGTCACTCTTCGATCTTTGACGAGAAGGCGGGCATTGCGCTATCAAAGGACTTTGTTAAGCTTGTGTCGTGGTACGATAACGAGGCTGGGTACTCCCAACGGGTAATTGACTTAATCAAGCACATGGAGGTTTCGAAGTAAATGTTCTCTTAGACATATAGATGAGTGGGCAATTGGTATTATGTATGCAACGAATGAGAGCTCATGAGACAAGAAAATTTATGTTTCCTTTTAAGTGATCGATAAAGACTTTGTTTGGGTTCATATTTGATTACTATTTAATCTTTCTGAAGCGACAATTCTCGTGTCTAAATAGTCGTCACATTTATTGACTGAAATCCTCAACCGCAACATCAAACTCGATCTTACTTCTCATCTGCATACCGCAGTCGAAATGCCGGATAGAGCTTTCCGACGCCTCGTTTTCGAATAGCATCAAGTTCGCAACGATCATTTGGATCCTGCAGCCTTGCTTTCAACTGCTGACCAATTTGTCCATTAGAACCACCATAGATATGGAATACCTTCGAGGGACCTTCCAACAATTTAGTAAAACTCCTCAAAGAGCTGAGGGTTCGCTCGAATACTCCACTTGTGACCTCTACAGCACCAGTGAAGGTCTCCGCACAGGAGACGATGATCCTACCATTACTTTTATGCCCTTGCCTGCTTCTACCTGCAGACAATGAGAGATCGTTAGCAGTCTTCAGAGCTAGTGCCTTGGCTGGATTATTGCGCCAGGCCATCATCATATCATCGAATGATGTGTAGTCGAGTAAATCAGCAGGATAGCACTCGCGGACACGAAGATGTCCATTGGCAAACAGAATTCCCTCTATACCTGCTTCCTTGATCATAGCCGCGGAAGGCAATGACGTTTCGACCAAGTCTGAATGCGATGCCCCTCGGACCAAGCCCCTGAATGCGTCAGGTCCGGAATCACTATGTCCAATCAATTTAAAAGCGGCTAGAGGCTCGTCAGTAATGCTCGTGATAATACCTCTGAAACGGTTACTTTGGATACGTCTCAGTTTGGTATATCGTGTGGAGCTTGCGTGAAACCAATTTTGGACTAGGCTACCCATAGCGTCATCCAACATGCCACCATCTGGATGTTCCATAATGATGTCAACAATCTCTGGACGAAGATTATCAGAAAGAGTGTCGAGGATTACATCGTCGTTGCTGTTGTCAATGATGGGTAAGGTATCTTGTACATTATAATGAATATGAGTAAAACGAAAGTATAGCGAAACATTTATTGTAAATAAAGAATATCATGGATGTACGTACCCGACACAATCTCAACCGCGGTGTCCAGTTCGGCCATCATCGTTTCATACTCTGCTGCTTCCATCGACTCCTCCTCGTCAACTACATCAGTATCATTCTCTGCCGACCTGGGAATTCCCTCGGCCGCTTTATGTACTGTGTCAATCCGTATATTTTGAACTTCGTCCAAACAAAAGTAGCAGCCTGCTTCATCACGGTGTTCTTCTTCGCGACGAGATACTGCTCTTGACTATGAATGTAATCATGACATATATTGTAATAGATGTACCCAGGCCTCATAAAAGAAATTTCGCGTCCGTATGTGTCTTTGCCGTTTGCCTTGATTCCTTCCCGACGTTGATTCGTTGCTCGATCACCCTGTAAATCTACTATCCATTGCTCTACCTGTGCACACACTCCAGCATTACCTATTACCATGATAGGACACTTCCTAGACTCACCGTATCTATGAGTATGTGGACCGTAGGTATCATCGATGTCCTCGGCACGTTTGAACCTTCCATCTACATATGCCTGTCCGATCGTCACCATACTATGTCCACAAGCATTGGTGATAGGCATCACCACGTTCTTCACTTCTTCTTTCGTTGGCTCTGTAAACTGTATAATGCTGAGAATCCATCCATAAACCGTGTGCAGATAGAAAAAGTCTTTGTCGGGCAGTGTCGCTAGTTTCATTATAGCCGATGCTTTCGTGAGGGCATTTTCGATTTGCACCTCATCAGCTGGATGTAGATCTCCATGTTCGAGTCGGTCCTTCATAACTGGTGTTGCTGGAGGTGATAGTAGCGATTGCGTCCGATTGCTCGTTGCGGCAGATGGACGACTAGCATTGCTCGCAGGGGTCGTCCGATGACCGGCAGCTTGCTTAGTAGGGGCTCTCTTTGCATTGGGCTTTCGACTATCATTGCCTTGTCCTCCCGCGAAGGAGAACGCTGCAGGATTCCTTGCAGCGGGCTGTTGAATGTATCCACTTTCTAACGGGCGGAGGCCTGCAGCTGGCTCTCGATCATCCTCTTCGTCGGAGCACAAGTCAACCAATTCGACATTGGAAGACGTAGCATTGCTTTGTCCTCCCGTGGAGGCGAGCGCTGCAGGCTTCCTTGCAGCTGGCTTTTGATCATTCTCTTCGTCGAGTACGTTGTTCTCCTTGCCACCCACGGTGGCAATCGTAGAAGTGGAAGACGAGGTACCCACCGAACGCACGAACGCGGTGGCATTGGAAGACGTAGCCGGAGAAGGAGTGGCCCCTCTCGTCGTCGTCGTAGCATTGGAAGAAGTGGCAGCACTCGTCGTCGTAGGCAGACGTCGGAAATCAAGCGTCTTTTGCTTCTTTGATGAATCCATTTTTCCGAATGTATACTTCGGCGGCATGGTTCTAGGATTCGAGCGACTCAGTTCTAAATTCTCTCTTGGAGTCGAGCGGCAACGAAGAGAGGGCGATCGGTCTCGTCGTGAATCGGTCTACTTGCGGGCGACAAGGACCAGTCCTACAGCGGACGTTGCTGTAGGATGCAATGGACGACAGAATACAGTCGCCGCAAGTGAGTCCCTCGTCTCGACCTTGACGAGAGTGAGTTGTTTGGAAGGGTGTGCCCCACAATGAAAATCAAAAAAAGCTACCTAGGACTCTACATAAAAAGAAGTAATTAGAATTTACAATGGAGCATCATTTAATCACTCATCGAAGTTAAAGAGATGGACCTTACATTTAGCTCATAATAAATGCAAGGCCTCATATACCTTATTGTTTATTAGCCTAATACGATGTGTGAAAATCCTATTGTTTGCAACTTGAGAATGGAACGCATAAATCATGTCAGCCTCTCTTCCTTTCATTGCGACACAATTACTACTGATATTTTCACTTTGCAAGTGCGAATTTCATCTCATCCAGCTCAATCGCCATCTCTCCATCCACATATGCTCGTCCTGTGGCCGTGGCAATACCGAATCGTTTATTCCATTTCTTAATCTCCACCTCCATCACCAGCGTATCGCCCGGAACGACCGGTCGTTTCCACTTGACACCATCCACACCCGCGAAGAAGAATACCGCGCCAGGCTCGGCACCCTCCATTTGTAAACAAATTATACCCGCCAATTGTGCCAATGCCTCCACTTGGAGTACGCCCGGCATGATCGGTCGTTCGGGGAAGTGGCCCGTAAAGTGCGGTTCGTTGAGCGTGACGCACTTGATGCCCACGGCAGATTTACCCATTTCATATTCCACGACCTTGTCTACCAAAAGGAATGGATATCGATGGGGCAAGATTTTGTTAATATCCTCGAGACTGAATATCGTCTTGACAGTCGATGTTAGGGCGGAAATCTCGGCGGCCGAGCGCGGTTTGGTGGGTGCATCGACGACGTCCTTGTCTTTGCCATATAAACGTGTCAGTGACGACAACTGTGATGATGTATGTGATAGTGGAGCGAAGGCATTGGCAGTCGTTGCCAGCGCTGCTACAAGTAGAGTAACGAGTTTCGTCATGGCCGCTGATTATTTTGAGGAGATCCGAGTTGCAAAGCACAACACGTACTCGTTTCTCATTCATACTATTCCTCTGTACAAACCTCCTAGAGCGGTGACGTCGCACAAGCTAGCCGTGATCTCCTCTCCTCCGCGGCCCTACGACAACTCCTTGTTGAATAATATCAGCGCTTCACTTCCTTGTGAAAGGTATTAAAGTCAAGTAGCGGTGCTATCATAATATATCATGAAGTTCATCGCGGGTATCTCCAGTGCAACGGCACTAATTTGTGTCCTCTCATGGACCGATGAACGAGTAGTCTCTGCATTCGTCCAATCATCGACTGCTCTGTCGCCAAGTCGGACGGCAGTAAGAACAATCGATGCCATCATAACAACGCGGTTCGAGACATCAATCAATGCCGAGGCAATTAAGATTACCATGCCAGCGCTATCATCCACGATGAAGGAAGGTAGAGTCGTTACGTGGCTGAAATCCGAAGGGGATGAAATTGAGGCGGGCGAGGCAATTATGGTCGTTGAGAGTGATAAGGCAGATATGGACGTGGAGGCATTCGAGGATGGGTACTTGGCAAAGATATTGACACAGGAGGGTGAGACTGCCGAGGTGGGTGCAGTTGTTGCGTTAGTTGCGGCATTACAAGGGGATATTGCAAGTGTTGCCGAGGGTGGTGGTGGAAGCGCTCCATCATCTGGAGTTGTAGCGAATGGTGCTGCCGCGGCAATTGTGGCCGAGACTAGTCCGGTAGTTGCTGGAGGTAAGTTTGATTTTCCATGCGAATTGTTTGCAAAAGTAGTACGCTTGTGCGGCGAAATTCCTCGTCGGCAATGCTCGTGGATTTGCCGTCTGTATCATCACTAATGCGTTTCATAATCATAACCTATACAGGTGATGCACCTAACGTTGAATTCAGTCGACTGGATATGCCAGCACTATCATCCACGATGAAGGAGGGCAAGGTCGTTTCATGGCTCAAGTCAGAGGGTGACGCCGTTGAGGCTGGTGAGGCCATTATGGTCGTTGAGAGTGACAAGGCAGATATGGACGTGGAGGCATTCGAGGATGGGTTCATCGCTGCCATTATTACGGGCGAAGGCGAGGCTGCAACTGTGGGTGCACCGGTGGCATTGATTGCTGCAAATGAGGCTGACATTCCTGCACTCAAGGCATATGCCGCCGTCCTCAGTGGAGGAGGTGGTGCTCACGTGGCAGTAGCTGCATCCGCAGCTGCCTCTGCACCGGCCGCTGCTAAGGCAGCACCGATGGCCACTGTGTCTGCGTCCGCTGCATCTGCTGGTGGACGTGTCGTTGCTTCTCCGTTGGCCAAGACAATGGCCGCAGACATGGGGATTGACATATCCACCGTCGTTGGGACAGGACCAGAGGGACGGATTACCGCCGGCGACGTCCAGAATGCTGCCTTGTCCCCTGCATCCTCTTCAGCCAAGAAGAGTGGCGCCGCTGCTGCACCGGCGAAGCCTTCGTGGACACCGGCATCGGGAGTTATTGCCGCCACGCCCATGGCACGGGCGGCGGCCAAGAAGGCCAAGCTTGATCTTGCGACGATTGTGGGTACAGGCGAATTTGGACGTGTCACGGTTGACGATATTAAGATTGCAACTGGCGAAATGAAGCCAAAGAAGAAGTTGGTAGCGGCTGGTGCACCCGCCCCTGTTGAGATGCCAGAGGGCTTGGTCCCGTTCACCGGGATGCAACGCGCCGTTTCAAACAATATGGAGAAGACGCTTGACTGTCCAGTCTTCCGTGCCTCGCGTGAGATTGAGATGGATGCATTCAATGAACTTTACCAGCAGGTCAAGCCCAAGGGCGTGACGGTGTCAGCTCTACTAGCCAAGGCGGTAGCAAAGGCTCTTGAGAAGCACCCTATCGTGAACAGCTCATACCGAAAGGAAGGTGCATTCTTTAACAAAGATATCAATATCGCCATGGCCGTTGCGATTGACGGTGGATTGATCACGCCGGTGTTAAAGAATGCAAATGAGCGAGGTGTGTTAGATATTGGTGAGGACTGGAAGGAGCTCGTGGATAAGGCCAAGAAGGGAACACTCAAACCTGACGAGTACAACACAGGCACATTCACTATCTCGAATATGGGCATGTTTGGCATTTCACAATTCGATGCTATCCTCCCTAGTGGACAGGGTGGCATTCTCGCGGTTGCTGGGACACAGGACTACATCGTGCCTTGTAAGCAGGCTGTACTCGGGATGAAGAAAGTTTCAAAGATGACTGTCACCCTCACATGTGATCATCGTCAGATTTATGGAGCGGATGCGGCCTTATTTTTGAAAACACTCAATGAAGTTATGCAAAGCCCTAAGTCATTGGTGTAAGCAACATTGAAGCTATGAGCAGTATATGTATGCTATGATACCACACTTGATTTGATTTTGTGGTATCTTTTGTGTGATAATATTTTCAATCCAATAAGTATAAAAGAAAATGCACACATCATACACACATCATATCTGTTTACGCTTCTGGAACAGAGAAATAGTACTAGATGTAACAAAACAAGTAGCGGCGACAAGAGTTGCCACAGTGAAGCGTCGTACCCAAACATCTGAGTCATCTGAGTTTGAACCTTCTTTGTCTGCAGCAGCCTTATGTAAAATATTTCTTCTTTTTGTAGCATTTATATTCGGTCTCTTCTGTGTTGCCTTCCTTACAAACGGGCTATCTTCTATGTCCACAACGAGATCTCGCCGCACATTGTTCTTCTCCTCCTTGTTGACAACAAGCTGACCACAGGCTCCGTCAATATCTGCTCCCATTGTTCGTCGGATAGTACAGAATGATCCGTATGATTGGACAACTTTCTGAAACTCTCGCATTTGAGTATCACTTGGACAGCTAAGCTTGTCTTTTACGTCGGTCTTGTTGTATGGTATTAAGTTTACTACCAAATGTCGACCTTCGCATAGCTTACCAAGTTGATGAGCCGCCTCCATCGTTGTGGTATCTCCTTCTAACATTACGTATTCGATCATTGCACGCTTCTTCTTACTAGCGGCCTGTCGTTCAATCATGTTGAACTCCTCCTCCCCTTGAGGATTGTCCAGCAGTTTCTTCCTACGGGCCAATGCCATCATGTGTCCATCCAACGCCTCAATTAACGATTCTATCGGTGTCCCTCTTGCTGCCGGTACGATACGTTCTCGCGCTTTTTGATTCGGTGCATGTAGACTAAGTGCTAAATTAACCTCCGGTAGATCACGTGTTAGATCACGCATCCTCGCTGGCACACCCACGGTACTAACAGTAACACGATTGTGTGCCAAATTCCACAAACGTCGATCGATGAGTGCTTTACATGCGGCCAAGACATTATCGTAATTGTTAAGTGGTTCGCCCATTCCCATGAATACGACATTACGTACTAGGTCCATCCGTCTACTGCTGTCTACTATCGTAACAACTCCATTCCCCCCAACAATGTCGTCGTCTCGGTGATGGGACGTCGATGCCAAAACTCTACTACCGTGGACCATTTGTTCCAATATCTCTCCGGTTGATAAATTCCCTCTCATCCCCATTGTACCCGTCGCACAGAAGGTGCATGCCATGGCACACCCCACCTGACTCGATACGCACTGTGTCACACGCGATTTGTCATGTCTCATAATGACCGATTCAACATGGTGCCCATCATGCAATTGAACAATAATTTTGGTCGTTGATTTATCAGAACTGGTATGACAGGATGCAATTTTAGATGTAAGTGTTACAAAGTCACAATCATTCGATGATAGGAAGGTGAGGAATGAATTTGGTAGACGATTATGGACCCGACGTCCAGGCCGAGCAGATATGGCATTCTTCGTCCGTCCGAAATTATTGGTGTTGGAAATGGATTTGTTTTCACGTATATCATCGTCGTCTAGTCCTCCTGTATCTCCACCATGACGAAGCTCGGATACAAATTCCTTCAGATCGGGAGGATAGCCACTGCGATGTAACATGCGGTAGAATATATCAAGCTGTCCATCCTTGAGTAATATATTGTGTGAATTTAATGCCTCGATGAGTGCATCCCGATCAAGGATGGATTTGGGTGATGGTGCATCACGATATCGATCCTTTTTCTTCTTCTTCTTTGACGAAGACGAAGAAGTTTCGATCTCGAAACCTAAACCTACAATCGCCTCAACATCATCATCGTCCTTTATTGGTCGTAATCGATCCTTTTGCTTCTTCGTAGGAGACGAAGTTACGATATCATCAAAGCCTAAACCACCCATCATCGCCTCGGCGTCGGGTGATTGACAGTCGACGTTAACCGGTGTCAGTTTGGGACGCAGACCCTTCTTCATCGTGGATTTTTCTTCGGCAGGAGGCGAGAGGCAGAGACGAGGGGCCGCCGGACAGACCTTGGTCACCGCACCGCAAACGCAAACAACATCGATCGCCATCTCCATCTTACACCTTCACCATGAAGTTCACGTTCGCCATCACCGCTTTAATTGCAGCATCAGCGACCGCGTTCGCTCCGAATGCCGGCGTAGTTATCTCCCGTGCGGCGGTGTCATCGAGCAGTAGTTCGGCCCTCGAGTAAGTGATTAGTGAAACTTGTAGCTAGTCGATATGTTTGGGTACATGACGGCATCGACGAAAAAATGTGATGACGCAGGGTAAACGAATGAAACTGATACGATTCGATAGGTTCCTGACTGCATATGGTCACGATAGAATCGATAATTCGAGGGGGCATGAATGAATGTACAGACGGTGAAGAAGAACAAGCTCCCTCTACTGATCCATCGTGAGGAAAAGCTAGCAAATCCGAAATCAAAAACTATGCATACTTCAGAGTCTGTACAAAAAAAACATCATGTGTTGTTCATTTTCTAAAAGGAGAGGAAGCTCCGGTCAAAAGAATACATTACCTGGTATCGGCATGTCGTTTCCTCTCTCAATCCTATTTTTCATTCGTCGCATTCGCTCATTTTTATTTTCTGCCCTCATTTGTTGTTGTTATATATCCGTCCCTAATAAATCCCCGACAGAGGATTCAAATCCACCATCTTCGAAGTAAAGGATGTTGCCTTTGCTGACACACACGAACAAATTGTCAAGGGTGGACGTGATCTCTTCCCCCTCCTACCCAAGGCATTCGCTGGTATTAAAGAGGTGGGCGTTATCGGATGGGGCTCACAGGCCCCCGCACAGGCCCAGAATCTTCGTGATTCGCTCAACGAGGCAGGGTGTGATATCAAGGTCCGTATCGGTCTACGTGAAGGATCCTCCTCATTTGAGGAGGCGCGTGAGGTTGGCTTTACCGAGAAGGAGGATACTCTTGGTGAGATGTTTGACATTATTAGTAAGAGTGACCTTGTTATGCTATTAATTAGTGATGCCGCA